>Ga0102593_1000332_pt1 | contig 93598 bp, 116 predicted proteins | sample AraplaCol_mMS_r2_2_FD_76862 | JGI IMG/M metagenome (GOLD analysis project Ga0102593, IMG submission 76862) | Arabidopsis root microbial communities from North Carolina, USA - plate scrape MF_Col_mMS_r2 (SPADES assembly) (version 2) | ecosystem: Host-associated > Plants > Roots > Endosphere...
CAAGAAAACTGCAGAATGAAAGAATCGAATTGGATCCAAAGACAAAAAAAAAGAATGCATCATCCGTGAATCGAACACGGGCCTCGTCGATGGCAACGACGAATTCTACCACTAGACCAATGATGCTAGTTGATGTAATGTCTGACCAAAGATAGCTACATTACCAAGCAATTAATTTATAGCATCGCAAAATGGTCAAACCCTGAATGGAATGAATAATTGCAAACCAACAATACCACCTCAATTCGAATATAAGATATTAAACCACATACGACTATCATCTGTATAGTCTAATACTAGTACCATTAATCAGATACCCTGAGCAGCTAAATGTTCAAGTTGACATTCAATATCTTAATTGACAGCCATATGCACCGTGGATGCCCCGGTCTGCAGTCTAATATACAGACCTGATGAATGAAGTGAAGTGATAGAAGAAAGATACCCAATGCCATTAAATCAATGTCCTCCTAAAACGCCAGTCATACCATGATGAGAATAAAATATACCCCAACTGCCGCTAGTATTCAAAAATGACACGGCCAAAGCGCTGTGAATGAAACGAATTGAATTGCGGCGCAGCCGCTTAGCTCTGGAAGGACCACCCGCCATTAAGACGGAGACGTTGTCGTTCCGCACGATCCTTGCGAATTTCCTCCTGCGTAAGACCGTCTGGACCATTCCAGTTGGCACTGCTAGTGCGGTCGCGGAACTTCTTGATCTTCTTATCAGCCTTGAAGGTTTCTTCGAGGGAGAATGGCGCTATAGGACCGAAAATCGAGTCAGCTTCCATCCTATCCTGCTCAACAAGTAGCTCATGCAATTCTTTGGCCTGTGCCCATTTGGGTACTGGGAACATTTCCGAATCGGAGTCGTCCTCGTCCTCGCTATCGGTGGCAATCTCTGGAAGATGTATATTTTCCCCGCTTGGATATTTGGGAGATGGCTTAACAGGAGGTTGAGCAGGAGCACGCTGGGCCGAACTAGGGGCGGCTGGCTTTGCCGCATTGACAGGAGGCGCTGCCTGATTTGGTTCGGCGAAGGGAATTTTCCCACTTGCGTATTGGTACATATTGGGAGCAGGACGCGAAGCCTGGCCAGGCTTGAAAATACCCGATCCGGACGTAGGTGCCATGCCAGATTGATTAAGAGTCGAATGTTGTTGTTGGTGTTGCTGCGAAGAAAGTGTCAGTTTTGAAAGTAGGGAATCGATCACAGAAGTAATAAAGTACACACCTGACGCATGTTCGATACACGCTTAGGCGGCCCGATTGGAGCTCGGACAGATTGTCTAGTAGTTTGTTCATCTTCACCCTTGCTCCATTTATCTCCGATGGCGGAGTGTACATTGCTGATCTTCTTGACTGGAGGCCGATTGCTAGCCTCTTCGTTCATGGGCCTCTTCGGGGGCCTGGCAGGGTTAGTTGGAGGTGGATTGATGCGGCCATACTGCGGCGCAGGGCCTGCACGGGACTGCGGCCTCGTTCCTCCAAGATCATTTCTCTGAGAGGATTGCTGTGGTGCTTTCTCGTGTTGTAGGATAGGACCCTATATATGATTAGAAGTGGTCTAATTAATGATAGAATGTGAAATCGTACCTCATTGACAATCTGTTGACTGCCCGTACGGCCGTGTTGGCGTCGAGCGTTCTCTTGTCTCCGTCTCTCAATGGCTGCTTTGTTGGATTCTTCCTGGGCAGATAATTCGCGGCGGCCACGGTCTGCCTCAGCGCGGCTTTCAGCACGACTTTCTGCACGGCTTTGGGCTTCTTGGCGACGGGTCTCCTCTTGCTGTTGCTGGGCAGCTCTCTTACGCTCCTGCTCTCGCTTTCGTTCACTGGCAAGTTGGGCTTTTCGTTGTGCCTGCGTTTGGCTGGATGTACTACTTTTGAGGCTGTTTGTCGAGGAAGCTGTCTGGAGTGACTGATTGCTGCCCTTCTTCTTCAGAGTCGGTTGCTTGGGCGCAGGAGCCGGGGCGGGGGCACTTGTCTCTTGGATACCAGAGGAAATCGAAGTTGCAACCGGAATCTGACGGGAAGACATCGTACTTCCAACGCGAATTGATACAGGTCGTGGTTCAGGCTTCTGGGCTGGCTCGCGAGTTGGTGGTTTTGGCCGGCGGTCGGATTGCTTTGGCTGGGGGATGCCATATTTCGAGCCACTATGGGCCATTTCAGGTTCACGCGATGGCTGTCGTAAGGATTGTGAGGGTTTCTGTGATGTTCGCTCCTCTGGCTCAAGCGAAGATTTATCCTGAGCAGCTTTGAGTTGCGGTGCGCGGAGTCTCTCCTGCTCTTTAGCCTTTTCAACACGTGCCTCCTCCTTGCGTGCCTCTTCTTCACGTGCCTCTATCTCGCGCTGCTGATCCTCTTTCTCTTTCTGTAGACGCTTTTCCTCTTTCTCGGTAGAGCTTCGAGTGCGGCGACCTTCTTGTCGCGGAGGACTGGATATTTGACGGGGCACAGAAGACATCTGAGCATCGCCCTTGTCGGTGGTATCGCCGCTCGTTCTTTCGCGCGCTTGAGTGCGATGTAGCTCAGGAGAGGAGCTCTCGACTCTGGTAGGACTTCCGGTGCTGCTGAACAAACCCTTTGCAGATTTCATGATCGATTGCAGTCTTATCTTGGAAGCACTTAGGGGCCCCTCGAAACGTCTAGGAGATCCAATAGGAGTAGTAGAGCCAATGATAGAAGTAGATGCGCTTTGCTGATGACCCTGTGGGCGAGGCGAGGAAAAGAGAGACACAGCAGATTTTGGTCGCTCGGCCTCCCCAGATGGCTGGTTCTTGGCTGCTGGGGTTGCTTTTTTCACAGGAGACTGCGGCTTGTCGGTGTCAAAAAGTTTCTCCATGACATCCGTGGTTTTGCTCTTCGTAAGATTGAGTCTTTGAGGAGAGCTTGGAGCTTTGATCCAGTCATCATCATCGGTATCTGGAACGGGGGTTTTTCTTGTAGAATCTTGCTTTGGTCCGGTCTTGGCCGCTGGTAGCTCGGGATAGACGATTTGGCCACTTGAACCACCTGCTACCGAAGGAATAGACTTGTTGGGACGCGCGTGAGGCTTTCCGAGCATACTGATCCTCTCATGCAAGCTTTGTGTCGACTTCTGGTTGTGGATCTTAGTAGCCTGGTCCATATCAATGTCTTCGTCGGGTTTCTTCTCGTCGTCCACGTCCATGGCAGTATCATCGTCTTCCGAGGTAGGCTGTGCCGACTTATGGCTTCCCGTATGCCTACTAAGATGATTGGAGTTTCTCTTATGGGCCAATTTCGCGAGATCGATGTGACTAGTGCGAGAGATTCTTGCACCACCCATGCTCTTCTTAGTGAGAGGCTCTCGGGCCGGTAGAGAGGCAAAGCTTAGGCTGCTCTTGCGGACGGGTAGTCTCTCCGGTGTAGATCCATCCGAGGGTGATCCAATATCGTCAAAATTGTCGTCTAAGATGGTATCTTCCTTCGCCGTGTTCTCTGTTTCCATATCGATATCGACAGGCTGTGTTTCTTCCTGATTATGAGTAATCACGGCTGGAGATTTCTCCTTTGCAGGCTGAATACTGGATATTGTGTCCTCATGATCCTGCTCCTTCGCCTTTTCTTGAGCAAGAGGCTTCTCTTGCTGTTTTCCCTGAGAAATCTTGGCTTTAATCTGATTTCTCATGTCAGACTGAGCCCGAGTCTTTGGTGTTGTGTTCACCACAGGCTCTGATTCTTTCTTTGTCGTCTCTGAACTTTGTTGTCGTGTTGATGTCGAATCTATGTTCATCGGTTCGACGGTCTCTCCTCGAGCACGGACGTTCTCTTGTGCGGAAACAAACGATTCGTCCGTTGTTCGTTGGCTAGCCGAGAGTTTGGGCTGAGAGTCCGTCACTGTAGGCTCATCTCCTTCGAATGGTTGGGTGGCAGTCTCTGATTCTGGTTGCGTATCTGGTAGAACCATTTCATCATCATCGTCGTGATCCTCTTGATCACCATTATCACCGTCGTCATCCTCCATCCCATGATAGCCGGAGTCGGTGTTATACTTCTGAAAGGAGTTGAGATTTTGGCTGAGATCTGGGTATTGGGGTTGCGATGGGATCTCTGCTTCTTTAGGGCGGGGAGACGCCCCCGCGCCGGGCGCGGTGGACTTCGAGATGACACGGTGAACGAAGGGACTTGGGCTCACGGGCTTGTTATCTGCCTGCTTGCGCGCGGAGGAGAAAATCTCACTCAGTGGCTGTCGAGTTGTTAGTCCCTTTCACTCTACTTCGAGAATATCCCACAGGCGCACAACACAACACAACTTACCACCCGATCATCTTCTACATTTCGCTTGCGAGCAGTGCGAGGTGTCTTGCCTCGCATCTTACCGGGGGTTTTGAACACATCGGTAAAATTACTGGACTGTATGTTAGCGCCAGATCCACCTGCTAGCTGGACGAGCAGCCGTAACTCACGCTTGGCCTTTGGAGAAGATCTCAGCCATGTGCTCGTTAAGCCAGTCCATCTCATGGCGAACAGGATATTCCACCTCCTCCAACTCTTGTTCAACCAACTCCGCCACATTTTCTTTCTCTGCGGCGATCCAAGCGGCAGAGCCAACAGGCTTCTGAGCCCTCGCGCCAGCGGTTGCCATGATGTAAACAAACGCGTCGTGTGGTCTTGTAGGCCCAGGAAGATCGAGATAAACGAGAAGTTAGTAGCGGACAGGGCTTTCGCACACAAAAACAAGCTATTGGCGAACCATCGGGGTCAAGATTAGCAGTCAAATGAACGTGGTGTCGAGGCGTCGAGGTGTCAGGAATGGTGAAAGAGAGGGACATCGGATAAACAGACGTCTAAATTGGGTAACGCGCGGCGTCACGTGTGGATCGACATGAAGTACATACTATCTAATTACATCGTGGAACAACATCAACTTTGACTGAATGAAATGTAGTAAAATATTCATTTGAATAGTGGAATATTCTATTGTCCTGCAAATTGAAATGAATTATCAGAGATTTATTTAAATAATATTCAATCACGACCAATATTATAAGACGAACACTCGGCATATTATTCTTGTGAAGTTTACTTGCAATCTACATAACAGTCAGCATAACTTTCTCTCTCTCTCTCTCTCTCTCTCTGAATGAGGTCAATGAGATTATATCCAATTCGAGAACCAGTATTGATTTAACTTTAGTATTGACAAACGTGGTGTATCCGGTGGATGATTGATATTCTTTGACTATCTACTACCACCTTTGGAACTATACAATCTGCATTGGTAACAGACTTAATAACATAGCCAATACTTAATATACTGACAGTACTACCTTGTCTGGTGATATTGAGATAACCTGTCAAGTACTTTCCAAATTTGGAAGTTGCCAATTTGATCGTACCAAAGTTATGGTCGCTCCTTCCTCAAGTCTATCTCATCTTTTGCAGTCAGTTCCTTCCCTTTTTGTTCTCCTCTCTTTTCCTCCCAACCAAAGCTAAAAGTTGTCCAGTCATCATTCTCATTGTTTGTCATCGCTCATTTGAAATCTCAAGCCTTGTTCAGTTTTACTCTCTTCTCATCTGACCTCATCTTCTTCCACTTCGAAGTTAACCTCTACAGTCATCTTCCATCTACAAATGGCTAACTTACCTGGAATTCTTACAGAGGCATCTCGCCTTCACAAGGGCATGCGGTGCCGACTAGTCAAGGAAAAGCCTCTCAAGGGCGGAACCCACGATGTTTTCAAGCTAGAATTTGCCGATTCGGAGAAATGGGCTTTACGGGTCTGTCGAGATGAGCACGACTGGCCCGCCGAGCTGCGAGCTTCAAGAACACTGCAGCATATCAAGAAGCATCATCCAGATATCCAGGCTCCCACCGTTCATGGGACGAAACATCCCGTATGGTTTCTTGAATGGGTGGAGGGAGAGCCAATGTGCAAATGGAGTCTTGACATTCCCGTGAATATTCGCCGGAATTTTCTTAACGACCTGGCAGATTTCCTCCTGAAGCTCTGGAATACCCCAGCTCCGGATTCTCCTCATCCAAAGCCCGTAGCACCCTACTCGAAATGGTTGACACAGACCATCGACCGACATCTTCAACGGACTATTTCTGGACGAGCATCTTGGGGGGATGCTTTGGAATATCTCATCATGAGATCAATGGTCGGCTACTACTCGGTAGCTGTGGATGAGTTCACTCAGTTTGGCATTGCCCATGGGGATCTTAACACTCATAACATCATGGTCGATAAGGATCTTCGCCTGACTGGGTAAGTTCAGCTCTCTTTAACCTTCCCGTGTAGCTCTTGCCTTTTCATCTTCTCCTTCTTTTCGTTCGGCCACTAACGAAGTGCATCTAGAGTAATTGACTGGGACTGGCTTTTCGTTGGGCCTCTTCCTGCGGTTATTTACCATCCATGGTTTATGGCTGACGTGCCGGGATGGAAGAACGATTGGATTCAAGGAGGGCAAACCTTTGAGGAGGACCGGCAGTACCTAGAACGAGTGATTCAAGCCAAAGAAAAGGAGAGAAAGCTCGGCAATCGAGTTTCTACACTGCTTCGCGGATCCAAGGATCGGCTGTTCTTTCAAGCGGCTATCACCATGCCTGGGATTCACGAGCACTTTGTTGAGCTTCACTGTGCCCGCACGGATGCCAACATGGCAATTGCAAGGAATCAATTACAGATTGTCCTTTCTCTCCACCCTGAATGGGAGGAGGAGAAAGGGATGCAGCGAATTCGACAGATGTTGAAGGAAGACCATATCTACTGAGCAAAGGAACAGAGCCGGGATGATCGATGATCGTCATTGGAGGGGAGGAGATGATGAATCGAAAGGAACGCAGAGTAGATGCATCAGAGAAGTAGTAAGCAGATGGCTAGTGAGCAATTCAAGTGATATGCGTATCCACATACATCCTATCCTATCCTATCCTATCCTACCCCTATCCTATTCAATTTTTATCATACCCCCATATGTGTATACAAACTGTATCCAAGTATATAATGTACGTTCATACTGTAGTGTCTGACATCATCCGAGTTCGTCCCATTTCACAAGGCAGGAGCTACCCGGCCACGGTCTTGGCGCCCGCACATGCACTTGACATCACAACAAAATAAACGCTTATCTCGTTTCTCTCCCTTTTCTTTTCCTTCTTCCCCTCTCTCCTCCAACTTTCTTCTTCCCCCTTCTTCATTGTAAACAATCTCCAGTTTTACATTTCTCTTCGGTTCTTTTTCGATTCCAGATTTTTTTTCTCGTCATGGCTGATTCTGGTGATGTGAGCTATCCCGACACGGGCAGTAGTAAGGTACGAATTCACAATAGCCGACTCCTCCCGGCTTTGCCTGCAGGATGACGCTGACCATATCTGGATGCTTCAGTATTTGAATCCCTACTTTTCTTTTGGCTTTCTCGGAAAGAGTGAAGTGCCAGAGATTTGAAAATTAAAAAATCCATCTCATTAACCGTGAACTTTGTGGGTTCAGGCTTTCGCGATACTGTGACCAAGGGTAATACCCCCCTCCATGAGGAAAGGGGATCTTTCCAGAGTGATAAAATTGTGCTGACTCGATTTTTCTCCAGGTCCTGTTGTCGATAGTGTCAAATCCGAGGCTTCCAAGACTGGTGGAGAGCTTCGCGAGCTGAAGAACTCGCGTGTTACTCCTTCGACTACCACCGATAATGGCCAACCCTTGACCCGTACGTTCCGGCCGAATCTCCCTCATCCCTCCCCACCTACCAAGATGCAGAGACCTTTCAAAGTGGGAAAGGCATTCGTCGAAGAAAACAGGGTACTGATAATATTCGCACAGACTACCACTCGCTGCTATACAGTCTTCTGAGTGTGAGTTACGCCCGAGTATACTTTGGCTTGTGATCGTTTAAGAGTGGATCGCGTATAATTATTCTCTGCTAACCCCCCGTCTTGCATACAGTGGGAGCAACCTCGCGCGACAGCAGTATCCTACGCCAGTGTGATCGGATTCATCTTTGCCGCCCGTTACCTGCCTCTCCTCCGCTGGACTTTCAAGTTCCTGTACATGTCGTTGGGACGTAAGTTGGTCGCGTGACCGATGGTGTGATCAGTAACTCGAGCTCTCGACTAACCCTATACGTCCCGCAGTGACCGCCGCTGTCGAGGTTGCTGGCCATGTTATCCTTAAGCAGGGCATTGCTAGCTCCTTCCGACCTCGCCGCTACTATACCATCCCCAAGGAGACCACCGAAGCCGTGCTCGAAGATCTCTCCCAATTGCTCGACTTCTTCTTGATTGAGTTCCAGCGCATTCTGTTTGCTGAGAACGTTGTCCATACTGTTGCTGTACGTAAAAGGCTATATTGATCCCTGTCAATATCGAAGCAGTTGTGCGTTCTAACAAACTCTAGGCTTTCACTGCTGCCTTCACTGGCTACTGGCTGATCCGCTTCATCCCTCTTTGGGGACTTGCCGTACTCTCTATCACCATCGCCTACTTCGGTCCTCTTGTGTACATCAGCAACCGTGAGATCATCGACGAGCAGATCGAGAACCTTCGGTCTATCATCAGCTCTCAGACCAACCAATTGAAGGATCTGGCTGGCGAGCGCACCTCTCAGGCCACTGGTCTGATGAAGCAGTATGTTGGAGACTACAGCTCCAAGGCCCAGGGATACATTGGTCGTCGTTCTGCCTCGCCTGAGGAGGGCAAGACCAAGCTTGTGTCTCCTATCGTCAAGGGTGATGCCAACCCCGAGCCAATTATCAAGACTGAGGACTTCCCGGAAGCTCCCAAGGTTGAGCCCACATCCGAGCCCATCTCTCATCCCGTTGAGTCGGTCGAGCAGGAAAAGGAGCGTGAGCCCCTCTTGGCAGCTTAAATTTGCCCTCAATGACCATAGTGTCTTCTGCAAGACCAGGGCTTTGACGACTGTCCACGACTGTCTGACGATGATTCCACGAGAACATAAACGGCACTTGCCGTATAAATTCTCGGCGAATCATGCTTGACGGCTTGTAACTTTGGTCGCGGGGGTTGTTTCGGTTGTCTAGTACCTTTTGGACAGTATATTGGGACCTTGACATGCGATCCCAGCACCAATGACGAAAACTACGTGGAACGCTCGGACGATGAATTGATTTTCTTGTCTTCTGTGATCCTTTTATTCAAACCACCTTCTACACATTCTTCTCTTACCTGTCCATTCTGCCTCTGTTCCCTTTTTAACATCCCGCATTTTGTTTACTTCTTCTCGGGTGCATATTGTTTTAATGCAATTGTCCTAAAATAATTTCATGAATTTGACGTTTCTCCTTCCAATATTCCATTCTAGTTCCAAATCTAGTCTCTGCAGTTTTCCGGTCCTCGAGCCTCCTACCAGGACTCTTAACCCTCGTACGTACGACTCTTTTTATCATGCAGAGCAACTGGTCTGGAAGGTCGATGGAAGCCATTGAGATGCACAGAAGCCTCGACTCGATCAACTTGGGCGATTGTCCACTACAACGCAGATAGCTGGACGCGCATATTGGCATTGCTTCGCTCTACTGCAGGCGTCATAAAAACCCGCGCGTACGAAGCCGTTGCGTTTCATCTTGGACGACTCGTCTTCCAGACCTCCACCCTCATTCTCCGCATCAGGATTTGGACTGGATGTTGCGCCTTGGTTCCTTCCATACTACTCTGTGTTATTCCGTCATTGTGAGCTCCAACGAGGTTGCGTTGCGACATTGAATGATATTAGCAAGATTAATCTCCAGATTCAGGGCCGAAGATAGTAGTTGCACATGTATCTTTGAGGTAGATTCCGGAGGTTTTAGTTTGAGCTTGTTGTGATGGGTGACTTTGCATGCTAATGGCCCTAGAATCGGCAGATCATGATACTAGTTGTTTGAAATCCGGCATTTGAAGGACATGTCGATGACTTGATATTGGATATTCAGCTATTGAACTGCCGAGTCTAGTCTCGAGGATACGTTAGTATTGGGCCAGTGGTGCAATGGATTGATTCGTTGGCTTCATGTAGAACCAACTGCCTTCAAAAGGTTGGGCAAGCGATCTTATTTAGTCTGCGAATTGAGGAAGTGCTGTATCTTTTGATAATTTATTCTTGATTCTATAACTAGAGACGATCTTTTTGGACATTTGGTTATTATCGAATTCTTAGGTCTAACCCTACTTAGGGCTACTCGGAAAAACATACTTGATGACCCCTTTCGCATTGTGATCCGCGAAACAAACAGGTTTCATCTTGAAAAGTACGGTATGATCTGGCATACCGCTCTTTGCGAGAAAGTATCGAGAATCTTGAAACCTGTGGTAACTGTCCTAGACATTGAAATCACAGCTTCTTTTCTCGACTTGTCATAAGTCTCAGACTTGCACGGTTGGGCCGCTGGCCGACTTTTGCGCCTATATTTCCAGGAAAAACCGTTTTTCTGGTCGTGATGATTATAGTCCTTATCAAGATGCCTTTTTTCCTCTTCTATTTCTCGCCTACATGTCGATTCAGTTACGTAGCTTCGCTTTGCTCATTAGATTAAAATGTACCCTTGTAGTCTAGGCCGTACAATGGTCACTGTGCACTGACAACGCCAAATCATCCTTGGATCATCAGTCGAAGATAATTACTGCCCCTGTTCGGAACTTAGCTAGTCTGCATGATGGAAGTGGGTACAATGGGGAAGCGTTGAAGAACAGACTGGAGGGAAAGTCAATGTGGCATACTGGGATAGACCATCTTGAGCCCGAAAATAGGCACCGCAAAAGGGAACCGCCACCAACGTGTCCGCTTCTGCAGAGAAGTATGCATGGAAATTTCTTTGAAATTTCCTTCTTGGGTCTCTATATTTCCTTTTCAGGCTTTTGGTCTAGAAATACTGAAAGAGCGGTCTCGTCAGGTTGCGAAAATGTCTCGCTACCGGGATAACGCCAGAGATGAGACGCAGACCGACTACTGATTTCCATTCCTAGACCTGGCTGATGGAAATAAAAGGGGCTTTGAAGTATGAATTTGTGAGAGGATAGTCCGCATGGACACTTCCAGCTCAAAGGTCCCAGCGCTTCAAGCTTCTTTCAATCCGTTTACAAGTTTATCTCTGCATGCCGCATTGCTCCTCAGGACAGCATCCGGCCGTAGAGGGACTCGCCAGCGAAATCTGCAAGTGTCCGTCATACAAGGAATAAGTCTTCCTGCAACCTGCCGAGGTCTCAGACCTCTTTCATGTCTGTCTCATCGAGCCACTATGCGGCGACCAATCTCCTGATTGGTTAAGTGATCCTCGTCAAGAATTCTCCGGCCGGAGTAGAATATCTTCTCCAATGGTTTATGGCGTCGAGGGAGATAATCTGATGTGACGGGGTGTTCCATTAACAGTTACCTACTACCTTTCTAATTTAGATGCAAACGGGTTGGGAGAGAAGTGGCGCCATTGTATTCAGGAAGACAGCAAGACAGAGAGATAGGGTTAACATTTAGTAGAGCCGCTCTCTTGCTTATACCGTGAGCAGACTGCCGCAACGGTCTGTTTACATGCATAAATATATATATTATTGATGTAGACGACTGAATGAGGCGGTGGAGAATCGTGAGGTCCTTTTTCTTTCTGAGTCCCAAAACGCAGTAGTGCAGGATATCCACATGGTGGCCAGACAAGGTCCCATGGACACTTCGTGCTTTGGGCCTCTACATCTTGGATACCTACATCAGCGGTAGTGAAACCAGCGAGGCCTCGAAGATTGGAGACACCGGGTGAGGGTTCATTCCAGAGCCCTCATACGCATTACTTTCCATCAGGGGTATCAATGGCGGAGATCGATGACAACATGTGCACGGCATGGCGGTCAGTCCAGAGTCGAACGTCTTCGATGGAGAGGGGAAATATGACTCTAGCCCGACGAGAGAAAGAGAAATAGAGAGTGCGTGTATGTGCAAGAGAGAGGAAAGGTGAGAGGGAGACAAATACATCTACTGCCAGAGAGTCTGTCCGACTTGACCAGCCCTCGTGATGACCTCAAGAGATTGAGTGAGGTGATCAACCACGAGGCAAAACTGTCCCCAAGCACATCGATTCATCTTTCTATACACCGCTGGGTGTCACCATCGCTTCTTGTCTCTTACCTCCCCCTCATTCTTCTCTCTTCTCTATGTTATCGCTTCGACAACGCACCTTGTGTCTCATTCGATCGAAACCTGAATCAATCCAAAGAGAGAAACCTCTTCATACGGTCAAACAAGGACTGTAATCACCCTCGTATAAATACAGGACAAACCTGAAGACAAAGGAGAGAAGGGCAATATCAAACTGAGGTCGTGTCTTGCGGAGACATCCAGGTGTCTTTCAGAAGTTTTCTGGAAAACGCCTTTTGTTCCACTCCAATTCTCATTTGTATCCACCACTCCCCTTCCATTCTTTCTCATATTCTCCGTTTTTGAATTGATTCTCTCGTTCTCTTCTAAATACTTCTACTCTTCTTGTTTCTTGGCTTTCTATCCTTCCTTCTCACTTCTACCTTCTACCTTCTCTACTCTTCTATCATTCCCGCCGTGAATTGTTTCTTACCCATGGCATCTATTCCATCCCTTCTAAATCCGCTCCCCGAGGTTGCTATGTATCCTCCTAGACATAGCAATCACACTACCTTATCGAGGATAGAGATAGCAACCAGCTCACAGCCAGGACGCCAAAGGGGTCCTGCAAGACACAGGATTCCGAAGGATGCTCCTGTCTTCAAGGAAGATGACACTAAAGGAGAAATCCGCTATCCTCCCTGCGAGGAGCGTCCTGGGAATATAGCTAAAGAGCACCAAAAGCTCAGGCTATTCCCTATGGGAGGAGTGGAAGGAGAGATCATGAGATATCCTCGAACAATTCCTTACAAAAGTGATAAGAAATCTTTCGAAGAAAAGACGGGTCGTAGTAAATTTGAAGGTATGTGTGATTTGCTTGACAGTTCTCGAAAGTAACATTTGAAGTCTGACCGTCTTTCTATTGCGCAGTATTTCAGTACACATTCCGATATGGTACCTTAGGGGACGAATGGTTTATGATGTGGGATTATAATATCGGACTCGTTCGAATTACCCACTTATTCAAAGCATTAGGCTATTCTAAAGTGTGCTTTTGCTCAATTTATGACGAAGTTGAAGATATGATAAACCTCTAATATATTATATAGACAACCCCAGCCAAAGTCCTCGCACAGAATCCTGGCCTCCGTGAAATCTGCCACAGCATTACCGGTGGAGCAATCGCAGCTCAAGGTACGGAGGAGCCACAGAGCTAGTACTTTTATCCATCTACATTTCATTTACTAACCCAATCTTTGATGAAGGATATTGGATGCCCTTTGAAGCAGCAAAAGCATTAGCCATCAGATTCTGCTACCCTATTCGATACGCCCTAACCCCAATGTTTGGCACAGAGTTCCCTGATATGTGTCTTGAGCCAGGACATGAGCGCTTCGGTAATTTTATTCTCGACCCAAGCGTCATAGAGTCTGCCACCAGGACTGCACACTACTATCGTTCCATCGATCCACCAGGAGATATACTCACGGGGACAGAAAGTAGCTCCTCCACGGGATCCTCAAACTCCCCAGTCTGGAGGGCCGAGATGCCTATCTGTCCCCCAGTAATGCTGGATGAAGATAGAAGTCGCTCTTTCAAATGGCCACGTCGTAACTATGCAGATAGCATAGCTAGTACACGCGGATCATCCTCGGAGCCATACTGTCTTTCTCCTTCGAGTCCGGTGCAGAATAGCTTTACACCTGTGAATGCACCACGCTCCCATGTGAATGTCTCGCCAACAGAGGCATTCCTCACTCGTGCACCAGATACAGGTGCAGATAGCATGCGTAGGCCCGGGCTTGATAAAAGAGAACCCAAAATGATGCACCTACCTGGCTCACAGCTAGATAGTCTCCGCCTTCCAGGTTTCGCTTCATCTGGCAGGGTATCTGACCGGATGGGGCAAAAGCCTTGTGTCGCTATGCAGTATGAGGATTCCGACGCAGGTGACACGAATGACTCGGCTGAGAATGACTCAGTCGATGACGAGCATGACAAAGACTGGCGCGAGCATTCATCTCGATGCTCGACGGAGAGTAGCACTATCTTGGAAGTGAATAGAAGTAACGGGAAGAGACCATTACGCTCTGTTCAAGCGAGCTCTCATCACTCATCATCTATTTCGAGAGGCTTCGCACAGGAAGTCAAGGCTGCTCATGCTCTGATCCATTTACATATGCAAGAAGCCATGGCTGACGATGAGGACGATATATCGATGGGCGATGGATCTCCCAATTCGTGCCATCTTCCACTCATGGTCGGTCTGGGACATAGCTGTCGGAAACGACGTCGTGCCTCTGTGTAAAGGGGCTTCTCATTTGTGTCGATGAAAGGTATGGTGTTCAGAGGCGACCCAAAGGCGAAGGATGTGGGGGCTATTTGGATTTGATGGAGTTTTCTGGATGACAATGGATGAGGTTTTAGATTGGAATGGCGTTCGAGGCTGACAATATTGGATTTTGGCGTATGGACGGGGTTTGTTTGGATTCACACAGAAGAGCCTCAGGCTTTTCTTTCTTGAAGAGCTTAAATTGGTGTAGCTGAATACTAGCTGGAATATCTGCCTTCGAGCAAGTAAATGAAGTGTCAATAGTCAAGGTTGATACTTATCATAGAGCGTGGAGGGTACTAGAAATAACTTCAAGCCCACACAAGGAGCAGACTGCATCGGCCAGCAGAAGTATCAATTATCATTCGCAGCCCAGGAGCATATCATCTTGAGAGAGCCAATGACATTACTGTAGAATATGCTACAAATGCAAAAATCTTAAAAGGTAGTTTGGGGGTTAAAGTATGAAATAGTGAATATGATCTCGAACTTTGCTACCAATTGGCCGGCACTGCCTGGCCATAAACTAGAAAAGACATGTAAGAAGAAAACATGGAAATAGGCAAAGAAAATAATGAGAAAATAATAAAATCATGGTGTACGAGACCATCTGCTCAACCTCAGTAAGAATCACTTCTTCAGTCACTCTCCTCATCCTCATCGTCGAAGTCATCCGCCGACTCCTCCTCGTCACTATCGTCCTCAATGACATAACTCTTCTTGGCTTGTGCAGCGCCGCGACGAGATGGCCGGGCAGCAGCGGCGCGCTGAGGCACGACGGGTTCATCATCCGAGTCATCATTGGCTTTGCCAGCCGGTGAGTCCAAAATATCGTTCGCCATGGCATCAATGTCATCTTCCGACTCGTCCTCTATCACCTTTTTCTTGTTGGTCTTAGCCTGCTTGGAAGCGTAAGCCTTGGCCGCCGGGGATAAAGCAGCGGGTTTCACAGGATCGGCTTTCTTTGGACGACCGCGGGCTGTTGTTGTTGTTGTTGTTGTTGTCTTTGGAGCGGCCTTTGTGGCAGCCTTTGTCTTAGGGGCGGCCTTACCCTTGGCTGCGGGCTTGACTGGAGCTTCTTCCTCATCGACCTCGTTCGCGTCACCATCCTCAATTCTGGATACCTCCTTGGGCTTGATTTGTAGCGAGCGTCGTGGAGAGCTCTGAGGAATGAGCTTGCTGTAATCTGTCTCCTCTGGGTCAAACTCGCTGACCTTGGAAGGTGACTTAGAGGGAGACTTGGTAGCAGCCTTCAGGCTTGCACTGCTTCCAGCACGAGAACGTTCCGGGAACAACTGGCGGGTTTCTGATTCGCTACCACCAATACCCTTCACCATTTGACTGACGTCTCCAAGCATGTCATCGCCATTGTCACTTTCCGAATCACTGGGAGCAGAGTACTTCACCGGCTTGCGAGCACGACTTGACTGAGCCGCAGGCTTGGTAGCCTCACTTTTTGCGATTTCGAGGAAGTCATCATCGGAATCGTCGGCTACAGGTGCCTTCGTCTTAGCCTTCGGAGCTCGTTTGGTCGCTGGCTTGGGCTTCGGGGCAGGCTCTGCTTCAGGCTCACTGTCCATATTAAAAGGATCAGGCTCCGCCTTTGGTTGGGCCGATGCGCGAGAAGGAGCTTCATCAATTTCCATGATGTCGTCCTCCTCGTCCTCCTCTTTAGGTTTTGGCTTAGGCTTCGCAGCAGCTCGACTCTTTTTTGGCATAATTTCCATATCGAAATCATCGTCTGAATCAGCAGCACCATCGCCAGCAGGTGAGGGCTTAGCTGCTGGTTTCGACGACTTGCCATTGAGGAAGTTAGCTAGACTGTTGGTCGGCTGCGCTTTCTTAGCCGCCGCCGTCTTCTTTGATTTCGGAGCGGCGAAGTCTTCGTCGTCAGGATCATCGCCATTCGCAGCCTTGCGCTTGCGGGAGGCTGTGGCCCGGCCTGCACCGGTCATAAGCTTGGAAGAGGCGCGACGGCCCATGTTCCGAACTTGGCGGTTACGACGGTCTTCATCCTCCAGCTGGAAGCGCCACTCATTGATGAACTCATCAAGGTCTTTATTCCAGATATCCTCCTTGGACAGCTTGATCAGAGCATCAATTTCAACCTCCTTGTCACCAATTTGTCGACGGAGCTTCTCAACACGCTCTTGGGTCAAAGACCACAGAGCCATACCAAGCAGGTAGTCATAAGAGCTCGACAAGACTTCAACGTCAGCGTCATCTTCCTCTTCGCCTTCCTCAATAACGGCCTCATCTTCGCCAAGTTTGGCGGCATCTTCGACCTTCGTGAATGCCTTGAAGCCCTTTTCTCTCAGCTCATTGACCAAGACAGACTTCTTCTTCTTGGAAATGACCAGCTTGCCGTCGATGATCATTTGAACAAAGCGAGCTTGGTTACTCAGCTTCTCAAGTTCCTTTTGGAGTTCGCTCAGCTGGTGCTGCTTTCGGCGCTCGTAGTACTTGAGGCGAACGGTGAAGAACTCCTTCAGAATATCATCTACGGTCGCATACTTGGTGATACGACCCTCGGGGTCGAAGGCAACCAGGTTGCTGGTAGCGATGCTCTTTGTTAACTTGAACTTTTCCTCCAGACCTTCAGACAGAGCAGCCTTCATATTCTTCTCATCCAGTTGAATCACAAAGTGCACCTTGTCGTGAGTGTTATAGTCCTTGTAATCCTTGATAAAGGATGGCACCTTTTCTGCCTTGATAATGTCTTCCAGCTTATCTTTGAAGTCTTGAGTCCAGGTACGGATGGGTAATTCGGTGATTTCAACTTCCTTATCACCAGTCTCTTTGATGATACCGCTGAATTTGAATCTGTCACCTCCCATGTTGACGACCTCACCAGTGAAACCACGGAACCAGGGTTGCATAGGCTCGACTGGCTCGCCTTTCATCAGACGTTTGAGATTGTTCACAATGTCCTCAGGGTTATAGTTGGGAATCGATGAACTCCAACCAGTTCCAATACCATCGGCACCGTTAATCAAAACCATGGGCACTACAGGCATGTAGGTTTCGGGCTCGATCTTTTTGCCGTCATCCTCATTGTAGGCAAGCAGCGGCTCATCTGCAGTGTGGAAGATCTTCCGGGCGAATGGCGAGAGACGGGTGTAGATATAACGAGCACTGGCGCAATCGCTACCTCCTTGGAGTCGACTTCCGAAGTTACCACTTGGCTCAAGGCAGTTAATGTTGTTTGACCCAACAAAAGTCTGCGCCAGGCCGACGATGGTTTGCTGAAGAGATGTTTCACCGTGCTGGTAGGCTGTCATTCCTGACACAAGACCAGCCAATTCAACGACCTTCATGTCTTTCTTCAGGTTACGGCGGAAGCAAGCATAGAGAACCTTGCGTTGACCGGGCTTCAACCCGTCAACCACCGAGGGAATGGAACGCTGGTTATCTGCCATACTGAACAGAATAAGCTCCTTGTTGATGAAATCCGTGTATGAGATCTTAGACACCGAGTGGTCCAGGTATGTGCCCGGCTTGAACTGGCGTAGCCACTCCTTACGCTCATCGGCCTTCTTTTTCGAGAACGCCAATTCGATCAACTCAGCCTCGTGGTCCTTCATGGTGTGAAATTCCTTCAGGTGGCGATCAAGGTCGCGGAAGTAAACTTGAGCGTCTGTTGTGGAACTAGTTCCCAGACCCTTGTAGTACTTGTGATCCCACCCGCGTTCACCCTTATGAGCTTCAAGCCACTCTTCATACTCGGGCATGGTGAAGAATGATCGTTGTTTCGTAGGGTTCTTGGGATCTCCCTTCCATACCTTGATGATAGGGGTAATGAATTCAATCAGGAACTCGGGGATCTTAAGAAGACTGGGAAATTGTGCCTGAAGGAAGTTGATGAGTAGACCCTTGATGTGACTACCGTCGTGATCTTGATCGGTCATAATCATGAGGTGGCCATATCGGAGACCCTTGGTTTCCGTATACTCCTTCTTGTGTTGAAGACCAATAAAATTCTTTATGTTTTGAATTTCTGCGTTCTTGGAGATCTGGTCAAATGATGCATCACGCACGTTGAGCAGCTTTCCACGAAGAGGGAATACACCAAACAGGTCTGGACCGACAACAGCACGACCAGCCATCGCCAAACCCTTGGCGGAATCACCTTCGGTCAGAATCAGAGTACAGTGGTGACCCTCTCTCGTGCCAGCCTTGTTGGCTTCCACAAGCTTAGGGTTGTTCATACGGGTGCGGCGGCCACCGTCGCTCTTTTTCAGGATCTGATCGGCTTTTTGCGCGGCGAAATGCAAAATGTTGTTCATCACATCGGTTTTCAGGATTTTCTTGTAGAATTCCTCCTCCAAGACACATTTACTGCCAAATTGGCTGGCCTTTGTTGTCAACTGCTCCTTAGTCTGAGAGTTGAAGGATGGGTTGACAATCTGAGCATTGACAAAGATGAAGATATGATTGCGAATCTGGGCAGCCTTCAAGGTAGCACCAGTCTTGTTCTTCTTCTTGACTTGATCCGCCAGTCGGTTACAGATTTGATCCGCGATGTAGTTGACGTGAGTACCACCCGATGTTGTCGCAATGGAGTTAACAAAAGAGACCTGCTGGAAGGCACCATCCGAGACGGAAAATCCAATCTCCCACCGAGGGTCTGGGCTGCAAGTGAGGATTTCATCCTTGGGTGCTGGGCCGTCGTCTCCACGCTCCCGACGAATTGCCTTGGTATACATTTGCATGTATTGCTTGAAGTTTCGAATGGGAACGCGTGTCTTGTTCAGCTTGACAGTGACACCTGCTGTACCAGCCAAATCGTAGACACGGCGTTTCACGAGTGCCTCGAAATCATCATCGATGCCTTCCATTCCGAATTTGGCGAAGTCGGGCTTGAAAGTGACCATTGTGTAGTCCTCGCCCTTGCTGGCATCGGTGATCTTGGCTTTGCCCATCTTCGTCATGTTTTCAGTCCAAGTTTGCTTGTACTTTTTCTTCTGATTTGAGTCCTGAGTCTCCAGAGTGAACTCAGTGGAGAAGACGTTACAAAGCTTGGCACCGAAACCGTTTCGACCACCAGTGACCTTCTTTTGGTTATCATCGTAGTTGGAAGATGTGAGTAGGTTACCGAAAATCAATTCAGGGACATAGATCTTCTCCTTGGAGTGGATCTCGATGGGAATACCACGTCCGTTGTTCCAAACACTGATTTCACCCTTTTCGCGATCGATTGTCACTCTGATCTCGCTCATACTCTTGTCGTTCTGCTTGTTATCGGCGGCGTTGACAACAATTTCATCGAAAATCTTGTACAGACCAGGAACAAAAGACACGTTGCGGAATTCCATCGACTCGGTCTCCGAGTTAAAAACCCACATCTGCTGCTGGGTCATCTCAATCGAGCCAATATATGTGTCGGGACGTTTGACGATGTGTTCGAGTTGTGTCAACTAAAATATACTGGATTAGCATCGGGCTCCTAGCAAGTGAGGCGCGTCGCAACTCACCTTCTGGTACTTATCGGCATTGCTACCGGAGGGGGCTGCAGTACCTCCCTCTGGATACGATTCATTCTCCACGTCTGCTAGGGGCTTCGAGCCTGCACGCTTGGGCGCGGCAGTCTTCTTTGCCTTGGGAGGGGTATGGGAGAGTAGCGAATCATTATCGGACATTTGCACGTCAGACAATTCATCTTCACTGTCTGCCTTGGCCTTCTTTTTGGGAGCAGCCTTCGGTTTGGCATTCAGTGTCGTCTGTTTCTTGGCCGCCGATTTCGCCGGGGCCTTCTTAGGGGCAGCCTTGGCCTTTGGTTTCTACGTTGCAACGGAGAGTCAGTACCGATGCCTTCCCAGCACGAATCGGGCAAGCTTACCGGCGCAGGTTCTGGGACAAAGTCGGAGCTTCCAGCATCGCTCTCGACGTCAAAAATATCATCATCCATGATAGAGTCGTCCATAGTGAAGGTGATGCGGGTGCTGAAAAACCGATGAGATCGGGTTCAGACCGCGAGAGAAACGAGTGACAGGTACAATCAGGACCACAAGATCAAAACAATTCACGCGAAAAGATGAGCACAGTCGCGCATGCTCAGTTGGAGAGGGGAGGAGGGAGAGGAGAAAAGTTGGGAAGAATGTGATGTTTGAGACTCGACCTTCTTTTTCTCTTGCTGTTTTTCTGTTTGCCCCGATGAAACGCGCCTACCCCAGGCGGGCGGTGAATGCGTTGGCCACTCGGATCATCAATATTCCACGCCGCTTCACTCACCGCCTTTGCCCCGCTGCCCCGTAAACAAACAAACGAATCTGGCAGGCGCGTCATTCAAAACGCGAGGCAAGAGTGACGCATCAACGAGGGGAACTTGGCAGTTACGTTCATGCACCACTCACTTTGATGTACTTCAACATCAAGATAGAACTATATATATATATATCCGGGGTTATTCCGCAAATATTATATTGAAAATTTCAATTAAGATTGATTATATTCAAAGAATGTTCAGATTCATGATTCGGATACCGAAATATATCACTCGACCAAGCCAAATTTAAACAAGCAGCAAAGCTCTCCGTGTTGATTACCGAGTATCAATACCCCAAGTATGGCACTGATACTAGTATCAGTAGTTTGAATAAATTTCTACATTCATCTAGCTCACTTCTGATTGACCTGTTGGCTTGATAATATCTTCAGTGTATCAATTATTCAGTGTATCAATCATGCGAACTGATTGGGATGCGTCCTACTAGGACACTACTATTGGGTACGGTACACCTCAGTAAGTACATATGTTGTAGTTCACAGTTTGAAGTTCTGAGGTGCCTCAGGGCTAATTCACTGAATACCGATGAGTTACTAGATAACTACCAATGTCTACATTTTCTCGGTTTGATAAACTTTGAGCTGCCCCTCTAGCCCTTGCATGTCACTCCGAAGATTTCCACACAGTAGAATGAAATGAAAACATTTGGAAATGAATAATGTGCCGAGTTATCATAAATAGATGGTCGAGTACTCAATTTGAGCTCGGAGTATTCACCACAAAGTACATACTAGAGTCCTTATCGGATTTAGGATGAATGTCGTGCCACTCGCTACGGGACCTTCTAGAAACATTCTCGAGTCCAATCTCCACAGACTCGGAAAATAATCACCGCGACGGACCGCTTAGACCAGCGGCAGATCCACCAAAGGAAGGGGACACTGACAGCGGCTCTTCAAAATGAGGAATTGATGTGGTCCTGTCCATATGCACTGTGTACAAAATACAATAACTATCCGGTGTCGTGCACTTACTCTCAAATAACGGATGTAAATGAGTCTATTCTACTTAAACCAGCCTCCAATAGAAGACTATCACCCAAGTTTTCATCGCTCATTTCCAGCCCACCCCCTTTTTTTCTTTCTTGATAATCGAAACCAGTCAAGTTGAAACCGAGTCGCCAGGGGCTGTCACACAGTTTCATACGGGACAAACAGAGCTGACCATTCAGAGACGGGGAAGTATACTATTAACCAATTATAAGAAGTATAAAATACCAAATCCCCCAATTGAGTAATCAGTTTCCCCCAGCAGGCTTGGCACCTCCATTTATTGATTATTTTATTTGGAGGCTGTATGTACATGCTGTGTACCTGCAGGGTGAACTCTTGTGAAATTACAAGTCAGGCTAGAATTACGGCATTATGTCTGTATCTAAAATGTAGAAGTATCGAATATACAGTCAAGGTAATTGTTAGACTCGAAATGCAAAGAAGAACCTGGTACGAACCCTAGTCGAACCTCGGAACTGTTGTACATAATTGTGTAGAAGTAGTAAGTAACTAACCCCATACATATAGGGGTTGATGTCCAAGCACGAATGACAAGATCAATAGCCCAGTGGACTCTTGAAAACGGTCGAACTAGCCAAACAGTCGGTGTATGAGGAAGATCGACGAGGGGGGGGGGCCCAGACTGCAGGAGGGGGGAAAGCTAAAGGGGGCAGACTAGCGAAATAGTGCGGATTGCGGGCTCCATCTCCTGACTCCCTTTTTCTTTTGCCAGCCTTTCTCTTTTACCTGCTCTCGCAAACTATATGGTGCTGGATCACCTTAAGGTATGTTGATATCCTGTGCACTCTCTGTTCTTGTTGCCACTGCTACTCCCGTGGGCGCGAGTGTGGACAGTTGCATATGTGTGAGTGTTGTGCCAGAGCTGATATCTCCCTAGACATGAAGCTGGTCTTGCATATCCTCTCAGTCCTCGACGAATTTACTCCATATCAGAGAGTCTAATTGACCCGTCCCGACGATCGATCCAATTCATCTTTTACCCCCCTTCCCCTCTCAAACCCGTGTATCGCAGCCATGGAAGGCCCCGAACCGAGCTCCCCAGCGGCACCGCATGCCCCCAACCATGATTCGATGGTGACTGTCTCCCTCTCCGATATTCAATCCACCTCCGAACACTCTCAACCAGATTGGCGCAACCTGGATTTTCCTCCCACCCAAGTGAATGCTAGCCACGAAGGCGAGTCTTTTGGTCCAATGCCACTTCAAGATGCCGCGAGGACAACCCCGGTACCCATGTCTGAGCCCTCCACCCCCACAGCAACGACAGATCAAGAAGCAGAGGATGAGGCCGAGACCGAGGTGAATTGGGAGAGTTTAGAGAAGACGGAGGAGAAAGAACCACGTGGCGAAGGATCAGATGAGGTATGCTGACAAGGAGAGATGAGATCCGCGTGGGAGGCGGAGAAGTTTGATACTAACATTTTTTCGATTCTCCCTTTCTACAGTCAACTGCTTTACTCCTCGCTCGTCTGGAGCAAGAGAACAATGCCCTGGCTACGAATCCCAAATCCGGAATATCCAATAATGTCCCCCAGTCACCGAGACATCAGCGACAATCCCGCTCACAATCGCTCATCCAAATCAAACGATTGATCAATGACCCGACACGGTCAGAGCTGCGCTATTCGCAGCTGGCTCCGCCACCGATGACCGAGTTGGAATTCTGGGCGGCATTGGTGGCAGATTATCCACAGACTGCTCAGCGATTGCCGACTCTTACTTCGAATAAGATCCAAGGGGGTATTCCACCACCTCTGAGAGGGGTGGTGTGGCCCAGTCTGGCTGGAGCCCGTGATCCTACCCTGATCGATGAATTTCAGCGACTCTCGGGGGAAAGTAGTCCTTACGATGGATTGATTGGCAAGGACATTGGCCGCAGCTTTCCCAATGTCGAAATGTTCCGAGATCCCAATGGCGAAGGACAGCAAATGTTGGCCAGAGTTCTGAGATGCTTTAGTCTCTATGATGCCAAGATTGGATACTGTCAAGGCCTCGGTTTCGTCGTTGGACCTTTACTCATGCACATGTCCGATGCTGAAGCCTTCTGCGTTCTTGTTCGGTACGATAACACCCTCTTGAATCAAGCAGCCTTGTCCTAAGATGCTAACGAGTTTATTTTCTAGGCTGATGGACCATTACAATCTTCGAATGTGCTATCTACCCGATCTCTCTGGCCTGCATCTTCATGTCTACCAGTTCCAGAATCTCCTGGCACGACACCGTCCGGCTCTCTTCGATCATCTGGAATCCTTAAATGTCGAGCCTGTCTATGTCTCCCAATGGTTCCTCTCCTTCTTTGCTGTCGCTTGTCCCTTGCCAATGCTCCTTCGAATTTACGATGTGATCTTTTTGGAAGGTGCCTGCGAGACTCTCATGCGGGTTGCTCTTTCCCTGATGCAACGAAATGAGAAGCGAATTTTGGCGTGCGGCGAATTTGAAGACGTCATGCAACTTCTGTTGTCGCGTAGTCTTTGGGATACGTGAGTACTCGACGCGTTTCTCCTTCATGATCAGTGGAACTGACCATTATATTTGTTTTAGTTACGCGTTTAATGCCGATGATCTGGTCAATGACTTTGTTTCTCTGACTTCACTTGTCACTAAAGAGAGCTTACAAGCATTGGAAGCCAGTTATAATCAATCACAGGGTGTTCCCACGGGCATCTCATTTCCCCAAATGCAGGCGACGGCTTCGCGTTTCCTGGGCCGCCTTTGGGCGGGCTCCTCCAGTTCTCATAATTCCGTGAAGTCGTTGAATCCTAATACTAGCCCATCACGACCGGTTAGCACCATTCGCCGATCCACGTCGAAGCAAAGCATGACCTCTACGCTCAATTCCGTTGAGACAACCTCCGACGCGAGCACAGCCCCGACAGAATTGTCGTCTACTACGGCAGGCGCAGATAAATCACGCATTAGGTCCAACTTGTCTGCCCATCACAAGGATCGAGATCTTCATACACAGATTGAAGACCTTCTGATGGCCTTGAGTGATCTTCAGCGCCAACACGCGGACCTAACACGCGATTTGCAGCAAGAAAGAGAAGAGCGAGAAGAAGATAACGCCCTCTCGAAAGAACTTCTCCATCATATACAGAAGTTGCCTAGTGAGAGTCAGCCGGAAGAGTTGATCACAAAGGCACAAGTCCGATTCACATCTGAAGAGCCCAAAGACACTTCTATCACACAAACAAAGCAGCAGCTGCATGATGATATGGTTCGATGGAAAGAAATGCACGAGATCGAAGCTAGTCGGTGCTTAGATCTTACTCGACGCATGGACGACTTTGAACAGGAGAATGCATCACTGAAGGATCAGCTTCGGGAGGCTCGTGGTCGGATCCAGGATGGATATCGTGACCGGCAGCGACTAGAGCGAATGAACCAAGAGCTTCGCTCTCTCAAGACTTCGCCGGTAAAGACCGCGGTTTCAGAATCATCAACGCCTCCCGATATCACCACTTCTCCAACCGAGTCCAACGAGGCTGCTTCACCAAATGGTCTACGGCAACTCAGGCTGGTGCGTACCAACTCGCAGAAGAACCCATCCTTCAACAAGCGATCGAGTAGCCTGGGCCTGCAGAGTGTGCTAGCAACGGAGAACAATAAGCCCGCCGCAGAAGAGACTCTTCTCTTAGAATTGGTCAATGCCAAAACAGCCGAAGCTGTGGCCAAGCAAGAACTGGAAGAAGTCAAGGGCAAAATGGAATCACTCCGGAAGATGATCAGTGCACCTCATTCTCAACCTACCGCAAAGCTTGAGAACCGGCATTCATTCATCGGCCGTTCTCCCTCTCGAACAAGCATACAGAAAGCTCCCTCTGAGCCTGTCAAGACACCTGGAACCTCTAGTAATGTGGGCGCTGGAGGTGGTGGGTTCTTCAGTGGCTGGGGTCGACGGGCTGCAACGAGCAACGAATCCCCTTCATGAAGTTATTTAAAGCGCAATTTTCCTTGTAACAATACTTTCCGACCAAGGCTGACTGTGCCTTTGTATGTGAAATAAATAGGCTATGGTGGAGGCCGTGTCAATATGATTTTTCAATGTCTGTTTGAGTAATGGTTGACCTGTGATGTCCTTATTTGACAATGCACAATGCTTTTCAAGCTTCGGCAGTAAACATAACGCGATTGAGTATCCAATATTCCCTTTAGATCGCATGAAAGCGCATTGGGGTTATTTCCGACTAGCTTCTCCTTTTGCGCTGAGAGTGAGTCCTAGCCTTCAACCTGAAGAATACTGGTAGGCAAACACTCGTGAAGTAGTTCTATAGTCATAGAAACCTCAAAATTGAGAAGAGGAAGAACTAGTACGGCACTATTTCCAATCGAAAGATACTTGATATGAATGAATCACATAAACTACAGATATTGATTACTGTTTATCAATGTACGAATTAACCAAAAGAAAGCTTTCCTGCAGTTTTGAGGATTGCTTGACGATTTCTCGTATGAACTGTCAGCCTGCAAAACGAGGTGTCAATCGGAGATACTCCGGGCTGCCCCATCTCCATCAACTTGTCTTATTCCACCCATTCCTTGATATATGAGCATATGAACGGGAGTCATATAGCTACCGAAACAAAGAGAAATCCTGAAGATATACTCATGTCATCGCTAGAACCAATCGAGTTGACTAGACAAGATGAGCGCGGTCGTCGCCCGATTCCAGAGTTGTCCTGCAAGGAATGTCGCCGTCGGAAATCCAAGGTGAAAGAAGGATCACTCGTCCCTCAAATGTATCAATTCAGTGACTCATTTTATAAAGTGTGACCGTGGACTTCCTCATTGCACGCTGTGCAAGAAGCATGATCGCCGGTGTGAATATGAAAGCAAGACTCGTCCGATCACTCGACGTTATGTGACTGAATTGGAGACTGCACTCGCGCAGACCAGAGCTCTTGTCCAAAGATTGATCCCAGAAAATGAAGACTTTAGTAATTACCTTGAGTTTGCGGGACCAATCGATATGGCAAAGCAGATCAATCATCCTATCAACATGCCAAGTACTCATCTAGACTCAGGAATGACGACTAACCACCAACCCCAGATCTACCAGCAGGAAACTGAGACTCATACCGAAATGACACAGACACAAGAACTACCTAATAGCCGGCAAAGGACTGTGTATTCATCCACAGGTCGAGCCAATTCACTCCCCGAAACCTCTCCCCAGCGTGGTAATTGGGAATGGGACGAGCGGACAGGGCGGGCAAATAGTAAACGATTCGTTGATGGTATGGCTAGCCTGACAAGCGATTCAAATGAAGCAGGCTATCTTGGTAAGATATTCCCTTCAAGATTCTTGTATGAAGGCTAACAACAGGCTAGGGGTTGCATCTGGTGCTGCATTGCTACGAGTCACCGATCCGAGCCCAAACGGATCCGGAGAGCAACTTGACTCAAGCCAGAAAATAAGGCAACATCATAACTCTGCCTCGGAGATTCCCATTGCGCTGACCTCACTTGGTCAGCTGGAGCCTTTTGTAGAAGCATACTTCACAGTTTTCCACCGGTCCTACCCCATTGTCCACGAGGCCACATTCCGAGCCCAGTTCATGGAAGTCATTCCACGCCCGAAAGAAAATGCTTGGCAGGTGCTCCTTTATGTACTGGCAGCTATAGGTGCATTTACAGCATCAACTGAGCCATCGGAGGTAGACATTGGTCTTTTCGACGCTGCAAAAACGCGCTTGTCAATCGATGCCTTAGAGACAGGTAATATCCATCTGGTCCAAGCCCTTACACTCGCTTCAAACTATCTACAAAAACGAAACAAACCGAACTCTGGATATAACTATATGGGTCTGGCTAGAAGGACCGCGATGGCCATTGGTCTTCATAAGGAGATACAATCACCGGAGATGAGCTTATTCACACGAGAGATGCGCCGTCGAATCTGGAATTGTATCTTTATATTTGATATTGGAGCGATCATCACATTCTCAAGACCTTTCGATTTCCCTCCCAATGGCGTTGATGTGGAGCTCCCACTAAATGTGCATGACACGGTGAGTCGGCCCTCAGTGTTCCGATCATTGTATGCAGCTGTAAAGCTCACAATTGGCAGGATATTACCCAAGGAACGGTAGAGGAGCCACAAGAGGCCGAGGAGACCACCATCTACACTCATCTCCGGTGCCAGGCAACATTCCACATGGCCACGAATGAGATATACTCGAAGATTATTTCCACCCCATATCCATCTGCGTCGGAAGTAATTGAGGCGGACGATCGTTCCATATCTTCATGGATATCATCTTTACCCCCATACTTTCAGGAAAATGTCACTCAAGACTCCCGTTTCAAGCTCTGTCATGCTATTTTGAGATGGCGATATCGGAACTTCCGCACTCTGATGTATCGTCCAATTCTCCTACGACGTGTGATGTCACGTCGGAATGCAATGGCAATAGATGGAGAAGAGCCGGACCCCCATGAGGAGATTGCTACGCAAAGATGCTTACAGGCCGCCTGTGAGTCCGTGGAGCTGATATCAGCCTATTGGGCAAAAGAGCAACAGAATACGATGGCCTGTTGGTATGGGCTATACTTTCTCTTTCAGGCAATACTCATTCCGATTAACTGTCTACGCAATGATCCGCAGTGCCCAGCAGCTGATAGTTGGCGGGAGCAAATTACTCTGGCTATGCGAACTATCGATTCAATGTCTCGACTAAATGAGACGGCCTCTCTTTGTCTAGAGAGAATTCGTTCAGTTTGCGGGCCATATCTGGATATTTCCCTTGATGGATGGGGCCATCCTACCGAAGAGTCTCCTCAGACACAAATCGCTAATCTTTATTCCCTGATGTGGCCAGCCTTGGACATTGCGCAGATGGATGGCCTCGACCCATCTTTGTAAGTGGCACTTCTATGTTACATCGCGAAACAATATTAATGTCTCTTTAGACAAACATCGACTATAATGGATTTTATGAACCAGATCCCGGGGTTTGAATGATATTGGGAACGCATTCTTGACTGAACAATCTAAGAATTCGAAACCGATCTAAGTTGATCCTGTTCTTCGCTCGAGATGTGTTATCTCTAACACCCTGGCTTCGAGATTTCAGATATGCGTGATCAGAATTCTCTGCAGCTCCTCGAATAATCATGATTGGTACAAATAATATTAGTCCAAGAGTTTCAGAAATTTAGAATAGTATTTTCTTTGCCCTAAGGAAGAGTATATCCGCCGTCTAGCACCAAGTTAGCGCCTGTCATATAGGACGATGCGTCGGAGGCACAGAAGACGTATGCCTAGTATCATGATATTAGCAACTCGTTCCAACTTCTCTTTCCAACAACACTCACTCCTTTCAGCTCGTATGTCTGCGCCATACGATTAGCTGGAATCATGCTCAGCCATTTCTCTCGCCACTCAATCGGATGAATATCAAGAATATCAGTCGCAATGAAACCCGGTGAAATGCAATTCACTCGAGCAAAGTCTACCCATTCGACAGCAAGGCATTTAGCAAGTTGAACAACACCGGCTTTGGAGGCATTATACTATCAAAAATGGTGTCAGTTATCTAACAAGGCCTTTCGATCCGCTTTTTCTTTTTCTTTAGTGACTCACAGCGGCTTGCTTTTGAGGAACATTGACCAGAGTAGCGCTGACGCTTGCAGTGAAAACCACATTGCCAAAGCCTTGCTGTTTAAAGATACGAGCAGCAGCTTGAGCTGAGTAAAATGCACCATCAAGATTGACCTTCATTATATCACTCCATTGCTCTGCGGTGTAGTCCTCGGCAGCAACACAGGAAGCGATGCCTGAGTTTGCGATCATAATATCAAGCTTCCCAAAGTCCTTGACGACTTCTTGTACCGTGGACTCAATGTCAGATTGACTAGTCACATCAGATTTATAAGCAGCGGCCTTGACATTGTTGGTCGATGCAATTTCGGCAGCAATCGCATCGGCTGTCTTGGAGGAATTATATACTATAGCAATCTAGAAAAGAAACAATGGGCATGTGAGACGCTGCAAAAGGTGAAAAAGAAAAAGATTTGGGATATAATAAAGCATACATTTGCACCCGATTCTGCAAGCCCCCGAGAGACTTCAAGTCCAATTCCCCGCGCGCCGCCGGTGACGATGGCAACTTTGCCTGAGAGGTCGAAGGCCTTGGTGACATGCTGGTTGGGGGGCTGAGCGAGGACCATTTTTTGGTGGAATTATGAGTGAAATTATGGTAGAGTCTAATATTAATTTAATAATATAAAATGACGAGATTCTATAAAAAGCCTGGCGACGGTCAGCAACATTCGTCTTTCCCCGCAACTTCGGACTGCGCAGTCCGTCCGGAAAGTCTCGTCCGTCTCTCCTGCAGGTCATTCTTGATATTCGCGGATTGACCGAGTTTGGCTCTTTGCGACTCCACTTTCTTGATTGCGAATGTGATGTGTAGATCATTTCAAGGTGGGTTGATTGCTGATGTCAAGGAGACGGCCTATTCGACTGCGAATACCTTTGCAGAGTACATAGAGAATATACAAAAAAGTTCCATTGAGAAGGATACAATTAAAGTCACGATGGTACTGGTAGTAAAGATAACAGGTAATTCCGAGCTAGGCAACATGCTCCGCATGCTCTACGTACTCTCCTTTCTTGCCAATATCTTCAAGTCCTGCCTTGATTAATGCTGGATTCATGGTCTTCGCAGATTGCCCGTCAAAAACACCCGCAATCTCCTCCAAGGAATATCCTTTGGTTTCTGGGAATGTAAACCATGTCACGACGAGGACGATCACATCGAAGCAGCAGTAGAATATGTAATAGTGCCAACCAATATTGTCCAAGGCGATGGGGTTGACAAAAGCGAGAACAATCAATGAGCCGTATACGCTCAAGAGTTCTACTGTCAACCCTTTGCTGCGGATGGAATAGGGGAAAATTTCCGTCGGATAACCGAGAAGTAATGGCGTATAAGCGATGTCGTAGTGAAAGTAAAAGATGAACACAAATGCAATCACTGTCTGACCAAGAGCAGCAGCATTTGTAGCATCAAATACGGCTGAACATGCGGTCCATATGATAAAAGATATCAGCATGCCCGTTGCGGACCATAAGAACAAGAGTCGTCGTCCGAGTCGGTCGACCAAAAGAGCTGCGCTGCCTGCTACAACAAAGTTGAACACTTGTAGTAACCCATTAATGAGAGTTTGTGTGTCCGAGTCCTTGATGCCAACTGTATCGAGAACAAGCGTGAGATAGTATGATACAACAGCAACACCCTGTAGCAGATTAGCCTGAAAATTACAAGAAGCAGTCTCAACGACTGAGGGTGACTTACATTCCACTGAGCGAACACACCCACACAGATAGCAATAAACGTGCGCTTGCGATTTCCTGGGGTATTGACCAATGTTGACCATTTAGTTTCAGAGGCTCGGCTCTCCATCTCAATTGTGCGGGCTATCTCGGCCATCTCAAACTGGATCAAAGGGTGTGATGCGTCTCCAGAAGTGTGATATCGGGCCAAGAGTTCTTCAGCCTCTTCTTTCCTATCATTTGCGATCAACCATCTGAATATTTGTGTCAGTCAAATACAATGAACAAAAAAAAAAAAACTCGTGACGGAAAGATGGTATAAGTGCATACCGAGGTGACTCTGGTACAAAGTACCAGAAGATGATTTGAACAATAGGAAACCCGGCCTGAATGATAGAAGGTACCCTCCAGCTCCAGTCTGACTGGCTCAAATGCTTTTGAGTCCCGTAGGAAGTCCAAGAAGCCAGAATAGCCCCAAGATAGTACATAGTCCAAAAAGCACTCGTGTACTTGCCTCGATGAGTAGGATAGGCGAGCTCCGTGATGAGCATGGGCGATGGTTGTGTGACCAACATAGAACCAATTCCCACAAGAACCCGTGAGAAGACGAACATGCCATAGTGCACGGATGCAGCCTGTATAATTGACGCAGCCACAATCACGACAGCACCGGACAACAAGGTCAAACGTCTTCCTACTCGATCCGACAAAAAACCAACGAAAGGTAAGGATATCACGCTACCAATAGACTGAGCAGCATTCATGACTCCGAGTATTGATCCAGATGGGTTGCCGAAGTAGGTCTTCCATTCATCAATCGACTGTAGGCCGTTCATTAAAGAGCCTGGTAAAAGGAAAATTAGCGACACTTTTGAGCAAGACGCAAGCAGAATCAATCAACTAACCATCGTAGCCAGCGACCGCAGAAGAAAGGAGGGGAATGAGGAGTACAATGTTGAGCTTTAGCAGATGAGGTACAAAAGGCCAGGCACGATCATTCTGTGGTAGAACTGAGGCCAAGGCTTCGCCGACAATATCTTGATCCTTCATTGTTATCTTAAGATGAACGCAACTTGAAGTTGTTTACTACTATCAAATCCGAATTAGATGGACATGCCCTAGCAGGATCAATGATAATATATTCGACCTCAAAGACAGAACCTTGATTCAAAGGACGGCAGAACAGAGTATGTATGTCATGACCCACTTGGTCTACCCCCGCGTAGGTGCGTTTCTCCCCATGGGGTTGTTGATTGACGCCTTTTGGTTTGCTGGGAGGAGAACCGGGGATCCACTCCGGTTGGAGCGGAGGGAGAATGGCCGAGAGATCAGGCCATTTAGATGGTTTGAGTTGATTTCCGAAATGGATGAAAATTATGCCTCATGCTCGGAGGTGGGACTCCGGGATTCAAGTGTACTATTTTCATGGTGGATGGGGAAGAAGCCCAGAAAATCGGATTCCAGGGTCCTTTCATGGAGCTATATGAGGGATGTAGGTACTTCAAGCTGGTACGAAAGCTAGCCTCAATTTCACGATCCAGTGGAAAACAATCCCCTTACCCTTTAAGGAGATACGAAGATGGGTTCCCAAAGTATTCGTCGTCCTGATCCAGTGCTCTCTGATAGCGTCTTTGAGATGTTTCGGATGGATGGCAAGACCGTCATCATTACTGGCGGCGCTGGAGGGATAGGGTATCAAATTTCGCGTGGCTTAGCAGAGGCCGGTGCAAATATCGCGTTGTGGTATAATAGCTCTTCTGAAGCTGATAAACTGGCTGTGGAACTAGAGCATGATTTTGGTGTCAAGGCGAGGGCATATCGATGCGCCGTACAGAGATTTGCAGATGTAAGATACTTTTCTTTCTAAGAGTAGGTCGACTGGAGCTGATACTAGGATGGTCACATAGGTTCAAACAGTAACTGATGCAGTGATTCGTGACTTTGGAAGACTCGATGTTATGATTGCAAATGCCGGAGTCCCTTCTAAGGCAGGAGGACTCGATGACAAGTTGGAAGACTGGCATCGAGTGGTGGACATTGACTTTTCGGGTGCATACTATTGCGCTCGTGTTGCTGGTCAAATCTTTCGTAAACAGGGATATGGAAATTTGATCTTCACTGCCTCCATGTCTGGTCATGCTGTGAATGTCCCTCAACAGCAGGTAAGTCGGATCTGGTTTCTTTTATAGAATCATATGAGATAGCGCTGATAATTCAAGGCATGCTATAATTCCTGCAAAGCAGGGATAATCCATTTGGCAAAATCACTGGCTGTCGAATGGGCTGATTTCGCCCGCGTCAACTCGGTTAGCCCTGGCTATATTGATACGCCCATCAGCGGAGATTGTGCATTCAGCATGAAGGAAGAGTGGTATAGCCTGACTCCATTGAAGCGAGATGCTGATCCTCGAGAGCTGAAAGGTGCTTATCTATATCTTGCCAGTGATGCAAGCACATATACTACTGGATCGGATATAATAGTGGATGGAGGATATACGTGTCGCTAGGCGTCCGGAACTGGGATAAACTTAAGTGTTTCTGAGCTGGTCGACCTATAGATTTCAATCTCTATGTATTCTTGAATGATGAACATTGAAATATGCAAGTTCTATCACAGTGGTCAAGATTCGTGTCTATCAATATATCTCGTCAAAGACAGCAAGTCACAATTCTGCACCATCTACCATCTCCCATCTTCGTTGCAAAGTCTCGTAGGGCTTTCTCATTGGCCAAGCATGTAGCTCTTTCGTCCTGTTGATAATACCAACCAATGCATTGCGCTCATCCCGATCAGTGAAATACTCTCCATAAAGAGTGATAGCAATAACTGCATTGACCAGCGCAGGCTGAATTCTGAGGTGGCCCAATGCGATACCACAAATATTCAGGACAGTGGCCCGTACTTGGGCCTCAGCCTTGCGATGTGCGGCTCGGGTTGCTTTTCTAAACAGACTTAGCCTTGAAATTTCGAGTTTATCTCTTCTGGCTTACTCTAGACATGGACTTTCAGCTATCAGAATCATCTGAGCTAGTCGAAAGTGCTGAATTGCGGTAACCTGAACATCGTACTGGTACCATACAGTTGGAAAGACCTTGCCTTTTGCACGGTCTGCGTTGAGATCAAGAATAGGCTCAATTTCTCCCATGCAGTCATGAGCTAGCTGTTGCTCTCTCAACTTGAGTTGTGCTGTTGTATATATACGTTAGTCCTAGAAGTCCAGTGCTTTGAGGCTAATCAGACTTACACCATTCCCCGGGATGCTTTTGTCCCCAGCACCAAGTGGCAACCTCCCCGGCAAACATAATCATGTCGCTAGCTATAGACGTATTGCGCCATTTATTGGTATCAAATCTCATATGTGGGACATTCTCCCGAGTATAGGCATGATAAATCTCTTGTCGTATAACGATCCAATAAGCTGCATTTGCCAAGGAATTCTCCAAGGGGGACTCGGTCATTGAATCAATGATGCTTTGGGTGATAGCCAGAAAGTTGACACGCTGGTCATCATAATAGTCTGTGTCCAGCTCATTTTCATCCATCTCTTCGTCCATCTCCTCATACTGCCGTAAAATCACAGTCGCAGCCATGATGTTTTCTTGGTGTACTGGGTCTTGGATTTCAGGGAATCTGACGAGATCTGGAATACACTTCAGCATGTACTCTAATGCGCTCGACTTTTTCAAACAAGGTAGAGGCTGTTCTCGATAGCAGATTCCTTTCGATGTTGAATATTTGGGTAATCGACACAGGCGCCGCGACGATACCGCGAAGATGGCATTTTTAAGGGTTGGACAACTCTGCGCACGCCGAGGAACCACGAATTGAAAATGTCTTAGCTCGTCACAATGATCAAACTATGTTTTGTTAGCACTTGAGTGTCCTCTTCTGAGCAAACTAGTATATCTGATGTTTCCTTTCTCTTACCCACGGAGACAATTCTTCAATGAAGTACCGCATGAGACAAGCCTCTTGAACACTTTCAGTGATGGTATCAAATGTAGGCGTCGGAGAAATAGAGTAGTCAATAGTTGTTTCCGTATCCCAGTAATTTAAATGGCGGTATGCTCCAGAGCCTATGTAAGGGTGATCATTTCCACCGATGTGTAGTTGCGTATTTTCAACGCTTCTCGATGATGATAACGGGGAAGATAGATGGTTGCTTGTTTGAGGTCGCTGGAAGGTTCCTTCTTCTGGACTTTCAAAATTAATCTCCTGATAATCCTCAGCTCGAATATTATTGGAGGCAGTTGAAGTGTCTCGCGGAGTTATTGGATGGGGACTTGGGCTCGTTCTGATACGCTCATCCAATACAGAAGCACCCGGAGACTCATCATTCATGTAGCATTCATTGGCGTCCAATGAGCCAGGTGCAATCTCATGATTAACCCGAGAAACTGACGTGTGTTTTGGTGGCCGCCAACTTTTCGGCTTGCTGTTGACCCATACTTGTCCCCGTGTAAAGCTTGTATCAAAGCTGGCAGTCGATCCATGGCGGAAAACGGTCTTTTTCTGCACAGGCTTGCACTCGAGCCCCCTCAACTCGCATCGATGACAAATTGGGAGACGTTTATCACATCTCTGGTGCCGGGCTGCAAGTATGTACTATATTAGTCACAGCCAGCATGCAACTAACTATGCAAGCGTAACACCTTAGCCTCACCTCGGCAGTTCGAGCAAGGCGCTTTGGCCATTGATGCTTCCGACATATCAATTGCTCTACAAAGTACGGAGAAGCCCCCAGAGTTGTTTAATGATTGAATTGAGATTCCCTTCTGATGTCGGCCCTGCTTCCCCCGCGGGGGCAAAATGCGGGGAAGCCAAATGAGGCTAGCCTCGCCGTTTCTTTTCCAATCCGGGAAGTCACGTGTACTGTATACAGTCCAGCAATTCAATTCAATTCATTTTTTGTTTATATTGAATTGCATGGTAGAAGTTGAAGCTGGATCTTTCTTGAGAAGCTTGGAGCTATTGAGTTTGGGACTCTCACCTTCAGCTAGCTCATTCCCTCAGTGCATGAATTCAATCCAAATGCCCCAGGCGGGAAGGGAAATACACTGTTTAGAATAGGAACACAGAATCCATAGTTGTACTATGCTATTTCTTAATACTGCTATGGCTAGTAACAAAGCATGAATTCAAATCTCGGGATGTTCTTGCTTGAGCATCCAGTGGAGTCAACGACCCGCAACTTGAGCAGTAATTAACGTTCACACCACAAAGCTGCCAGTGTTTTCTCATCTCGAAGTGTAATTTTAATCACTGGAAACCCCATCAACCCTTATTTTCATGCCTGGTTGCTCTAACCTATATTTATTTAGGAGGCTAAGCATCGTCCCACGCTAGAGTACGGTTCATTCTTCGACACTTCGTGCTATGAATGGAGGCCTCGGAACCATCTTGAATGCGCTGGTAGAGACCAGGGAGAAATATCCACAGGAACACAAGATTGTCTACCCAACAAGTTAATGGTAAGAATGTCTCATTCAAGAAAGCAAGAAATAGGACCAGAATAGACCAAATTTGTTGCATCACAAGCAGCGGAGGTGCACTCCGGCGTCGGCGTGGAGACTCCGCAGTGCGGGGATTGTCCGTTGTACAACAACGCAAAAGCAACAAGATGCACATTTTATAATCTCTTCAAGTCAATCAAATCTCGAATGATGCTAGAGAGAGCAATATCATAAAAATTGCTTTATCAGAGACTATGTCAGCCCAGAAAAACCTGTCTTTTGTTCTTCGCGCAGTGAAAGATGTCGTCCTCGAAGATCGTGACATTCCGGCCTTGAAAGACCCGTGGGATGTACGGGTTCAGATTGCGCAGACTGGGATCTGTGGAAGTGATGTGCACTACTGGCAACGAGGGCGGATTGGAGGTACTATTCACCTAGAAGAATATCTTCTAAGAAGGTAATTCTGAACTTTGCGGTTAACCCTGTCATCGACTAGATTTTGTTCTCAAGTCTCCCATTGTTCTGGGACATGAAAGCTCTGGAACGGTTGTTGAAATCGGATCTGCGGTGAAGAATTTGAAGGTGGGCGATCGAGTAGCAATCGAGCCTGGTGTCCCTTGCAGACAGTAAGTCCAACATTGCTTTGGGGTTATTGCCACTTAAAGTATAAAGTCTGACTCGTTCTCCTCTAGTTGTGATTATTGTCGCAGTGGTGCATATAATCTTTGTCCAGATACGGTATTTGCTGCAACACCACCACATGATGGGACACTGTCGAAGTACTACATTACTCAATCCGATTATTGCTATCCTCTTCCACAGCACATGAACCTGGAAGAAGGAGCTTTGGTAGAACCACTAGCAGTCGCAGTCCAGATAACCAAAGTCGGTAATGTGAGTCCCAACCAGACTGTCGTAGTCTTTGGATGTGGACCTATTGGACTTCTCTGCCAAGCTGTGAGCAAGGCATATTCGGCTAAGAAAGTGATCGGAGTGGACATTAGTCAGTCTCGAACAGAGTTTGCCCGAACATTTGGTGCAGATGAAGTATTTATACCCCCAGCCAAGCCTAGTGATATGGATGAGACTGTCTGGAGTGAAGAAGTTGCACGTATCATGAAGGAAAAGTTTGATCTAGGAGAAGGACCCGATGTGGTGCTGGAGGCTACTGGGGCACAAGCCTGCATTCAAACGGGTATACACTTGACGAAGAAGGGCGGTACCTATGTTCAAGCTGGAATGGGCCGAGAGGTAAGTATCAACTGTCTATTGTGATACTGCATTTAAAGAGCAGCCTAACTAGTAGTCCCAGAACGTTGTGTTCCCAATTACGACTGCGTGCATTCGTGATCTACATATTCGAGGGTCAATTCGATACACGGTTGGCTGTTATCCAACAGCTGTGGACCTCATAGCTAGTGGTAAAATCGACGTCAAGCGACTCATAACTAACCGTTTCAAGTTTGAAAAGGCAGAGGAAGCTTTCGAACTCGTACGAAGAGGGGAGGAGAGTGTGATCAAAGTTGTTATTGAAGGTGTTTCCTCGTGAAAGACATCCGCATGAGACATGGATGGGACAGCGCGCTTTTCGTATTAGGAGAATTTAAAGAAGATTGTACATTGAAAGTGAATGTAAGGTCTAGATAGTTCGCACTACTAGCTTCTAATTATTTCAGTCTCCGTTGAGCCATAGAGAATCTGGGTACAGGTCGATTCTGAATGGGTTTCCTCAGTGCATAATTGTTTACATTCCTTCGTCAAGAAGTGAAGCTTCGCTCCCTTAAGAGCTTCTGTAATATCAGAAACACACAGAATATGATGAAGGCCGTCAGTGTACTAGGATAAGGATGTGTATCTAAGAGATGTAAGTATATGTAGATAACCACGAAGGCTAATTGCTATTAACAATAATTGTGTCAGCAAGCTCTTGCCCATCGCACTTTTGATCGGTCTCAAGAATGATAATTGCTGATGCTTGGCGGGAGGTCTTCCATTTTGGTACCCCAATCACTCTCCTCAGGCCCCAAGGTTAATTCCAAAACGCCTCCTTCGGCCCAGAAATCGTGAGTCACCCAATTCTTTGTCCATTCTTTGCCATTCAGCTTCGCGCTTTGGATGTAGATCGATTTATAACTGGGGTCAAAGTTCACGTTTCGTATAGTGGAAAGCTTTCCGGTGACAGCGTTGCGAATGCTCACTTCTTTAAAGTAAGGAGGCGTGATGAGATAGACATCCTGACCTGGAACTGGCCAAAGACCCATCATACTAAGGACCACGTATGAGCCCATTGCGCCACTATCGTCGTTGCCCGCGAGACCAGCGACTGTGGTGTTGAACTGAGACGGAATGTAGAAATGGTTGTACTTTGCGGACAAACCAGGACGTCCAGCGTAATGGAACTGGTAAACCGGTAGGAAGGCCTGCTCGTCGCCAACATACAGAAGACCAGATTCATGGAAGTAGGTCAATCGCTTCGTGAATTCCTCTGCACCACCCAGGGTCTGAATGAGGGAGCCCATGTCATGGGGTGCATAGCTGTGAATTATGATTAGTGATCGAAGCTCCATCATGTCAGAAGGTCAGAAAATGATACGTACAAAGTGTATAGCCATGCGCTTCCCTCGTAGGTCTCATGCCCGTCAGGGTTGAGGTAGCAAGATGTAAAGTTGAGCAGAGGACTGCAGAAAATTGGATCTTGGTAGCCCCAAGTTCCATTCGTGTATCGAGGCTGCATAAAGCCGGTGAAGTTGGTATCGACACCCTGAATGCTGGATTTTTGATCCGGCTTGTACATATTGATCCAGTTTCCAGAGCGTCCAAGGTATTTCTCATAGTCTTGCTTGTGGCCCATTCCTTGGGCCAATTCGGCAATGCAAAAGTCGTTGTAGGCGTACTCAACAGTGCGCGAGATACTTCGGGTGTGAGTGCCAACGCCGTAGGGGTCGAAATCATCAGTTGGAATATACCCTAAGCTCTTCCAACTATGGAGACCACCGCGTCCCTCGACATTCCAGTTAGCAGGTTCGACTTCTGCATCCTTAACCACAGCCTCGTAGGCAGTATCCCAATCAATGCCCGGGACCTTTTTCACGTAGGCGTCAGCCACCAGGACGTCCGCATTGGAGCCACCTTGTGTGAAGCCCTTGCAGAGTGACATTCGACAGTCGGGCAGATATCCTTCATTACGATAGATGTCAATGAGACTCCGCATCATCAGAGACTGTGAAACGGGATCAATCAGAGTCAACAAGGGATGAATGCTGCGATAGGAGTCCCAAATACTAAGATCGCATATCAGATCAAGGCCTTAGAGTTAATTGACGCGGGAAAAACTCTTACCAATAGTAACTGTCATAGTAGGGCTCATCACTTTTCCAGAGCGGGTTCTCGCCTGTATAATCCTGAGGACTGATCATGGTACGGTACGCGCCACTCCAAAAAATTATTTGGAAATCCTTGGAAACGCCCTCGGTGTCCACAGAAATGACATCTAGCTTCTTTCTCCAAGCAGCCTCAGCGGCAGAGACTGTGCCTTCAAAGTCGAAATTGGGTTGCTCTCGCTCCGCATTTTGACATGCCTGATTGACATTCAGAAAGCTGACACCGACACGAGCCAGTATTTGATTGTTCTTGGGAGATTTGAATCGGGCAAATGTACCGGCAGAGAGAGTTGCAGGCGAGTTAGTACCGTCGTTTGTGAGAGTAACTGTTTCACGGCTGAAATTGGCGCGATTTTTAGTCCAAACACCGGTATCGCGAAGCTCTGCACCTTTGAAATCAACGCAGAAATGTAGATCATAACTGCCAATTCCAAAGCTAGGACTAAATGTACCATTTCCGGTCAGTCGGCCCGTTGATTTATCGACGTCAGCAGTTCCATTGGTTCTAGACTGTGGGAGATCTATCAGATCGACCAAAATTACTGGGCTCAGCGCCTCGGCCGAGCCCTGATCAAAAGTAAAGCGGTACAACGCTGAGCGGTTGGTTGTTGTCATTTCAGCATGCACGCCGTTGTCGAGGGAGATGCCGAAATAACCTGGCCGGGCTTTGGGCGAATCTCTATCCCAGGCCGTAGCTCTGTCATTAAGCTGCCATTTGCATTGATTGAGGTCGTCATTCGGGCATGAAGGTTGAGCAAAAATGGGAAAGTTTCCCATAGAGGGTGACTTGTATTATTAGTTTAAAGGCTTCTTGAGAGATAGCGAGCAAAACATACACCACCAGTACCAGAATCATGCATATGTGAAAACCCAGTGACGACTGTCGTGTCGAAGGCAAATCCCGCCTGGTTCTCACCAACAGTATCAGCAACAGCTTTTGCCATGCCTATGATACGTCAGTAGTATGATCTTCTTACGCCGAGACAAGCTACATACCGAATGGCAATGTTGCGCCGGGAAAAACATGGCCTATCCCAGGCATTAATTAGCTGACGCTACAACTCAAGATGATGATATATCAAAAGAGAACTTACCTCCATTGGCAGTTCCGATCAAAGGATCGACAAGATCTAGAACATCAAAGTTGTCTGCCAATGTTGCCTGCGTATTTAAAGCAACGGAGCCGAACAGAGTCGCGGCGATGGCACCGAATGCCTCTGCGCGTGGCAGCAGACGCGGAACCATAACGAATTGCAAGCGACTGTTGCAAGTAGACACAAATATTGGTGATTCAGAGGCGAAGATACACAGAGCTTAGGTTCAAAGGCTGAGCGCGTGTCATATGGAGGATGCACGCTTCCTTATTTACTGCGGAAGTGAGTTACATTCCTCGCGGGTCGATCGGCAACGCGCATGGGTTTTTGGGGGGAAATCTCGGCATTTTCCCCTCAGAAGAAGCCAATCCATCGCTGATTTGCTCAATTGAATCGCAAGAGCAAACGTCGCATCGCCTGGCCCTTTCAAGTTGTGACGCCTTTTTGCGCGGGCAGCCGTGGCCGACGCAGCCTCCTGCAACGCACATCTTTTCTTTTCTCCGTTCCATTATGAGTGCGAGGCGGTATTAGCCGCAGTGATGAGCACTTTGAATTCCAAATTGAGCCAGGCGGCCTCATGGGGAGAAGGTATTAGCTCCCCCAGGTTCCTGATCGAGTGCTGATCTTTGATGAATTGGGCGAAGTACTAGTAATTCAGCACGAAGTATCTCCGAGCTGCGGGGAATGTTTGCCCCGCGAAATTGCAAGTGGGGAAATACTGCGACCTCATGTAACCTCAATTTTGCTACATCGGAATGATAAAAGATGGATGAGTGTTGAGTTGAGATGTGAAGCGGAGAGGAAAGAAACAGTCGCGGGAATGTAGTTGGCGTTGTGGTTGGTGAACTTCTATTGGACGGTCGAAAAAGTGCTATAGGGTATCGGATGTTTACAGTAGAATCGTTGGGAATTTCCAATGACTTTAGTAGTACTAAATATTATTCAATTGATTTGTATCACATTGAAATTAGGCTTCCAGTTGTCACACAGGCGAATATGATGTCGACCGCAGCCGAGGCTGTATGTTATGTATGTTGTAGACGACCCTTTTGAATGAACATTCAAATGAGGTCTAACACGATGCTATCCCAAGATTTCCCATTTGTATCCGATGATGGCCTGGGGATATATGACGGGAAGGTCGAGGGGCTGGATACAACCGGTTCTCTAGTGGGCAGACGCGAGTTCAGGTAAGCTTTCAACTGAATATTCTCGGTCTGAACCCGAGTGAATTCCTCCCGCAAGGCAGCTGTCTTGCGAAGGAGAATCCGATAAGACTCAACTTCATGTAGCATGCCTGCCATTTGGCGTTGAAACTCGCTTTGGTGGCCCGGGGCATCTGCTTGAGCGAGATATGCCTGGACATGAGGATACAATTCCGAAATGCTCGGAAGATCATCCGATGGATGAGCTCGCTCATAGTCATCCTCCTGGAGAGAAGCAAGCGTCGCAGACGAACCAACTGGGAGATTGTGTCTCGCCATCAAGGGTGAGTTGTCGGTACTGGCTGGCGTACTTGCGACTGGGGTGACATCTTGAGACCCAACAACGGAGGCTGGAAGTCGAGGTGGTGCCTGGTCCCATGCTCGAGACTTGCAAGATGGGCAATGAAATGAAGAGGACTGCTCCTGAATTTGACCAAAAGGTAAACACTGCAGGTGGTAAGATCTACAACAAGTCCCACATCCTAAGAGGTTTTCAGGCTGATAACATTTCGAGCACACGAAATGGTGTGGTTTTCCAGCGTCTATCGATGATATGAGCAATCTACAGAAATTCACACACAGTGAGAGCTAAGTGCTGACTTATCCATTCATAATAGATCCGACTTATGTCTGAATCATTTAAATCGGCACGACGTGATAAAGATCGGCCTTGCTGGGAGCTTCTGAACGAATGGGCATCATCACTTTCAATAGACTGAACCACAGTTTGGCACGTACTAATTCTCCCTGATTGATCAGATTGTGACTCTCGGGGTTTGCGAAGCATCGTCCCGTCTGAAACATCCCATCGCCGAGTTTCCAAGAATTTTAGAAAAAGAAGTCTTCGAGAACGTCGGAACTCGCCCTTTTCGGGAATTGCCGAGGCTGAGCCGAGTTCGGGCCGGGTGACATAAGCATCATTTTCATCGATGAACGTCGGCCAAGAATTCCCCGATGACTACTTTGTTCTTCATTGAATATGATGATGATTTCCATTCTTTAATCTTCTTCAAAAAGGTTGCACAGAATGTGACGCATCATTTCACATAAGTTCATGTACTCCGTGCGCGCGAGATTCAGAATTCGCACGGCTTGAAGAAAATCAACTACCGCACTAGACCTGGAATGACCTCAATACTCCAGACGCACTCCGAAGAATTTTGAAGTTCCATGAAACGCCATTATGCCGGGAGTACCGTCGAATAAGGCTTGCGAGCGATGCAAGAAAAGGCATCTCAAGGTGTGTAATTTACATGCTATTTCAGACTGGGTTGGACGGTGGGTCTTCTAACATCCTTAATTGATTTGCTAGTGTGACGAGACACGTCCGCATTGTGAGAGGTGCGAATCTGCTGGTGTGAAATGTCCCGGATATGTTCAGACTAGGAAGTTCATCGATCAAGGAGCGTCAGTCCGGCGTCGATATGCTCCTTATCAAGAGACACATGCGAAACCAGGGGCTATGGTCCACGCTGGTGCCGGTGCTGGTGAAGTGGGTCAGCTATCCTTCATCTTCATTAAAAAGACACTGACATATGATACAGAGCCCCGAAAATAACCAAGCTCAGAGTAACAGATCAGGTAATTCATCAACTCTCCATGCAGCTCAACCTGGCGGCCCTTCAGGTGCGCAGATGAACTGGCCGGCCTTCAACTTTGAGCAAAATGAACCGGGGGCACGTTCCAATGCTCGTACACAAACATCCCAAATGGGTCTTTCACAGAACCCTGAAATGGAAGCATTACAAGGTCAATTCCAGCTTCTTGATGACCTAGCTACTCATTCTGTCTCCAATCCAAAGCAGACTGCTGGGGATGGGACTTCCAGGAATCCCATTGGCAGCTCAGCATCGCCGAATATTTCAGCAGGTCGAAATACGACATCCGAAGCAGCCTACAATCAAGGGAGCATTAGTCAATCCGGATTAGAGCGAATTGTGTCACCAGCAAGCGCGTCACAGCGGAGCGAGAAAGAAGAATTCCTTGATATCTTCTCCGAGCTCATGACAGACACGGAGCACGAAATTGCATTTCTAACTCGTCACTTTGCGGAGATAATTGGTCCTTGGCTAGATCTTTCTGACTCGGGGAAGTTCTTCTCGGTGTATGTACCGATCCGGGCCATCGATTCGCCATCACTAAAGTATGCCACCGCAGCATTAGCGGCAAAGCAATTAGCTCGCGTGAAGGGAGCAAAGCTATCTGCTGGAGGGGGCTTATTTACTAGTCCCGCTACTACTGAGATATACCCAAACGCAGCCCAAGCCGACTGGTACCTCAAGGCTGCGAATTATTATTATATGGCGGTCTCAGACATGAACAACTCTGCTTCTTTCGGATACACCGCGGTGTCCAGCTCAGCGGCCTTGCAATCGCCGTTTGAGATAGTCAGTCAATGGTTACAAAGAGCGTCGGAAAACACCCAGGACTCATCCAACGAGAATATTTTACGAAAGACAGAAGAGATGCTCGCTGCAGCTGTGCTCTTGACGTTCTATAGACTATTTGATGCAGACGGAGGTCAATGGCACACGTAAGTACTATAGCATCAAAAAGGACCACTCTCTTGACCGTCGAACTAAGGACAAATGCAGACATCTTCATGGTATCCGCAATATATTTGACATCATCATGCGAACCAATCCACCAAATATGACAGTCTTTTCTCATGGAGTAATGGCCTGCTTTTGGAATTTGGCTCGTCAAGACTACCTTGGAGCATACTTCAACCGCATACCGACACATCTCGATCCAGCAAATCTTTCTCTATGGCGTGCTGCGGGTATAAATTTCGATATAAATGACAAATTACACACCAATATAAATGGCCCACGTCATCTCTCCCAGGAAGATCAGTCGGCCAATGGGCTCTGCTGGTTAGTATCTAAGGTTATCAATTTCCTGGCACGGTCGAAACAATCACAGGTCGCACAATGGACTGGGTCTCCTTCTAGCAAGCCAGGTGGAGGCCAGGAAACGCCAGGAGGCAATGATTACGACACGAATACATGGCTGGATCTTAGCTTTCAATTTCAGACTTGGTTCGAAGGTGTTCCGGAGACCTTCCGTCCATGCGTGCGAATCGACCATCCGAGGGATTTTTCTGCTTCATCAGAGAATGCCAGATTGCCATTTCCCGAAGTTTTTTACAGCTTTTCTACTTGTGCCGCTGCCATGCAACATTATCACTTTGGCCGAATCGCCCTGCTGATCAACCAGCCACCAGATGTGCTCAGTGCTCCTAGCACTGCGTTCGATCGTCTACAAGGATATCGGGAAGTCACCAAGGAAGTTGAATATCGTTGTCGCGAACTTTGTGGCATCGCTTTAGGACGACCACAAGCCGGTGTACGCGTACACATGATCCCACTACTATTTGCTATTGGGCAATGCTTGGAGGGTGCGGACGAGCATCAAATAGTGGTTGATCTTCTACGAGGAGTTGAGGCCGATCTCGGCTGGGCTACTGAATATGCCATCACTAAGTTAGAGGCGTCTTGGAATCGATAGATATGATAATCTTGCAAATGGATATTTCCACGTCCACTTTTTTATATGTGTTTCTTCCCAGGTATTCGCTTGTCATTCCTGAGACTGTTGGAACCCAGCAAGGCGGAATATCTCCGTGAGAAAACGCCCCTTTTTATTCCAGATTGAGTCTCCACCTTGCGGAATTTCATATGGAGGAATTCACGCTAGTACGTACTAGTAGTACTCATATTGGCCTTGTATCTATCTAGCCACAAATAATTGGATCAATGATCCACTTTCTCTGGTCCCTTTATATTGTTTCCAACCACCTCGAATAAGATATAAACCCGGGAGGATGGCTGTATATAGTATTGCTTGTTCCACTACGATATTGAATAGGATTGAGAATAATTCTTCCACGCATAGTGGCGATAAATGGGGAAATAGACCAGTACCGGTGTGGCTTTTTGACATCATTATAATAGCTATATACTCTCAACAATAGACTAGTTCACCCCTTTACTATCTCGATGGAGATATTACGAAACCATGTGAGCTCTAGATCCTTATCACCATTGACCAGAGTCAGGTCCAAATCCCGGTTTCGACCTAGTATATTAATTTCCACTAGATAAGCATCCTCGACCGTAACCTCAAGCCATCTGAGCAATTCCGAGTGCGGCAGTTGGCCGCATCGTCTTGCCGATCCGAGGCCGGTGGCAATGTCAGGCGAATAGCAAAAAAGACTGATTGGAAGTTATCAACGGGAAAAAATAAGGAAATGCGGGGAAAGTTCAGAATCCGGGGGAGTGGATATGGCCATACTAGTCCAGATACAGCAATGATAAAAGTATATTGACCATTACCAATTCTGAATAAGGATAATCTGGATGGATAAAAGGGTGTTTTTAACTTACTCCACCACTTAGAATTTCCATGTCTCTTTTATAATGCAGCACGGCCCTCCAGACTATCGGTAGATGTCGAACCAACAATCCCGGGCCAATTCCGCACATGCAGGGCTTTGATAGACGCCTGTCGTGCTAGAACATAAAACTGGCTTATTTCCGAGTATATTCGCTTCATTAAATGGTGGTAGCTTGAAGCTCCTCGCCAGTGAAACAAGCCTTCAAGACATATCAATCAATATGGAGATGAATTACAATGAGGGTGTGAGTTTATCTCGGTAGTACTATTAATGTAACTGATGCCTGTAAAACTGATTGCTTACTTTCTATAGGCTCTTCATCAGTAGGTATCTCTACCTTGTGCGTGACATTGCTTTGCTAAAAAAAATGATTCGTCTTTAGGATTGAGGAGGAGCTTGGTACAACCATCTATCCAGGCACAGAGATCATGGCCGATGTGGGCACACATCACTTTGTCAAGTCCTCATCAAAGTCTGATAGAGTGCTGGTGCCCCAGCCATCACAAGATCCTCATGATCCATTGGTTAGTTCGAGGCCTGTTCAATTGTGTTGTTTATGGCCTAACCCTTCCTAGAACTGGAGTCGCTTCTGGAAAATGAGCGCAATGGCCATCTCTACAGCGACATCATTCAGCCAGGGCCTGGGTCCGCTAGCGTTAGCTCCTATGTTTCCACAGTTGATGGAGGCCTTCAATTCGGATCTCGCTAGTGTAGTCCAATTTACGGGTGTTTGTATTCTTGTGTTGGGGTTTAGCAATTTCTTCTGGTGAGTCTTGTCAACTCGAAAGTAATAATAAAGCAACTAAACTAAGCTTTCTGCTGGGGTTCCACAGGATTCCTATTCAAACGTCCTATGGTCGACGGCCGGTCTTAATCTTCTCGACTCTCATCTGCCTCGTGAGCAATATCTGGCGTGCAGTGGCAAAGTCGTACGGAAGTTATATGGGAGCTTGTGTACTAAACGGCTTTGGTGCTGGCCCTGCAGAGGTATGTAATTTCTGCGAGTGATTATCCACAGGGAGTATTGCCTCTAACAAACTTATGGAACAGACATCGCAACCAGAGATTATCACAGATATCATGTTTCTTCACGAACGCGGAGCCTATAATACTCTATATTTCACGGCATATTTTGGATCGCTCATGGTAAGAAGTTTTGTTTCCTAATCTCGCACACATGATGGGAAACTAATGAAACTGACGCCTTCACTTCATAAACTTAGGTCGGGCCTATAATTGCAGGTCCCATGGCTGAACATGTTGGCTGGCGCAGCTTCTTTTGGTTAAACGTCGGAATCCTTGGCCTCGTACTCCTACTACAGATATTCCTCTTTCCCGAGACCAAATGGCATCGGACCCGCCCTGATGAGACACATGAGAGCCAAAGTGCAGTGCAGAAAACAAACGGCGAGTCCGAAAAGCCGATCGAGGTTCTACAGCACGAGAATATCGAGGTGGAAGAGGCTTCTGAGCGAGATCCGTACTTGCATCGAGGATCTCCTTCGAAAAAGCAGTTCAAGCTATGGCAACTTGACGGTAATAATTTGAAGACCGTGTTCATCAGCTTCTGGATTCCATGGAAAATGCTGGCTTTCCCCATTGTCGAACTATCTGCCTTTGTCGTGTCTTGGTCTGCTAGTGTCTTTTTGACATTGAATCTCACACAAAGTCAGGCATTTGCAGAACCCCCATACAACTTCAACAGTCAGACCATTGGCTTTTTCAACTTCGCCATTTTGATTGGAGCCTTCATTGGACTGGCAACTAATGGCCCATTTTCCGACTGGGTGTCCATGAAAGCAACTCGGAAAAATAAAGGTATTCGAGAGCCAGAGATGCGTTTGCCGGCCATGGCTGTCTATGTTGTGATCATGATCATTGGGAATTTTGTTGTCGCTTTTGGCTACGAGTATAAATGGGATTGGCGGGTAAGACTTCAGATGTAACTCTTGTCCGTGAGGATTCATTTGAATGCTGACCATCGTAGGCAATTGTGATTATTGGATATACCGCAGCGGGCATTCAAGTGGCCGCTCTTCCAGCGATCACGAGTACATACGCTGTTGACAGCTACAAGCCTGTTGCTGGCTCGATCTTTGTGTCCATCACGGTGAATAAGAATTTGTGGGGATATGGATTCAGCAAATTCATCACGCCCTGGGTTGAGGAATCGGGATTTGTGAAACCGATCATGTTGAACATGTGCTTGTGTACGCTATGGTGTCTCTGCGCGATTCCGTTCTACTTCTACGGTAAGAAGTTTAGAGGATGGACAGCCAAGTCTGCTGTGCATAAGATGTAGACATCAAGCCTTGAATCGAATCGAGATAGCATATCCCAATATTGATCGTGTTGCGCCAAGTCTTCGTTCGCTTTAGTGCTAACTCTCGAAAGTGGTATCATAATAAAAAGTGTCAAGATTAGATCAACCTTAAAATGCTCAGTCATCGTCATCATCAGGGTCATAGAGGTCAAGGTCCAAAAGGCCCTTCGGTTTGGGTTTCGGCGCAGGTGCAGCTGTGGATGCAGTGGTTGGTTGCAATCGTGGAGGCTGAGTTGTAGCGGCAGTTGAACCAGCTTGGGCAGCAGCTTTGGCGGCCTCGTCTTGTCTCGTATCTGTTGTGGGAACAGGAGCAGGAACCTCGGCGGCCCCGAGACCCTCTGCTTCCCTGATCAATCGCTCCACTTCCTTCGCGGGGTCTTCGCCAGCTGCCAACTGGACCTGGCCCATCAATCCCATACGAATGCGATCCTCCATTGGATATGGCATCATATATACCTCGCGGGTAACATTGGCCGAGTCATCCAGCCATTGTGTTGCATTTTTCGTTATTGAAGAAATAGGTTCTTTCCCCTCTTCTGCAGCTGAGTCACCATTCAAACCAGACATTTCCACGTCCCTGTCCGAAAGCTGTCGGCGTGTGGCTTGCTGCTTGCCAGCTGCACCATTCGCAGCATCGGCCGCAGCCTCATGATTATATTTGCTTATACGACGCGCAAAGTCGAGTAATAATCGGTAATCGATCTCCTTTCGCGAGTTTCCTTTAGAGCCCCCAGTTTTGTTCTCTTCGCCAATGTCCGAGTCGGAGTCTTCTTCCTCGTCTTCACAGGCTGTGCTGATTTCTTTATCAAATTTTTCGAGATTGCTCACAATTCCTTGCACTTTGGCTTCCAGTTGCTCGGCTTCACTTCGTAGGTTCAGGATCCTCGCGTAATTTTCTTGATGTCGTCGGAGTGTTTCAATCGCGGACGTTAATGTGTCATCGGCGTCTAACAAGGCAAGGGCCGCTGCTGGTGCTCCAGCAGCCGCGGGCGAGTGTGTAAGGGCAGTCAAAAGCGCATTGAGTTTCGATTCGACGTCGGTCAAGGAGGACTGTACGATATTGTTCATTGTGGAGGCCGATCAAAGGAAGCTCCTGTGGAGCAGAGTCGTGAGAAGCTGGTAAGATATTCGGGGGATCAAGATACGCTTTGCTGTGTCTATCAATAATAGTCGGCGATCGCGGTCACCCCTTGAGGTACATAAAAAGACGAGGAAGATTTGGGGGAATCGCTGGAGAAGCGAAAGTTGCGAAGTGAAGCCGTCCAAAGCGGGTCGTGATGGGGGTCACGTGCCTGGGCTGGAGTTGGCAGAAGACAAAAAGACAATTAAAAAAAAAAAAAGAAATATAAATATAAAAAAGTGAAGAAAAATGAAAATGATTAAACTGGTCGAATTTGGGTATAATAGGAGATTTGAAGGATATTAGTTATGGCATTGGGCTGAGTGGCCCATGAAAAAGTGGGGGATTCAAAGAAAAGAAGAGGGGGAAACAATTCAACTTCTTATTTATTTTCTAAGGCCAGCCAGCTTGAAATTCACCATGGAAGCCAGCAAAGAGGTATCAGCAGAGCCTATTCAGTTGGGTACAAATATTGTTATACAACCTCCGCTGTCTCGATGTGGGCGAGGACCAGGACTGATTCTGCTACGACCAGCATCGTATGAAGGATATCAGCAGCATAATACCAGTCTAGATCCTGAGCCTCGACAGAAATGGGCAGAAGAGAGTTTTGCGATTGCACAAGTTACGCTCGATTCTGAATTGAGTGATGATCAAAGAGCTATACAGAGTCTGATACAAGAGGCTCGAAAAGGGTTGGCTGGTTTGGCGGAGTGTACGCAAGACGATCTCGCACTTCTTGGTAGATTGAAACCCATGAAACCCCAGACTATTTCTATTATACAGAATCTAATATATGACATAGTCTATGGGTCCAAGACAGACTATGCATCTCAGTTTGAGCTCGCTTTGAATGAGTCATTGGCCAACATTGGGAAGCCCACTGCACTGATTTGTTTTGATATCTGGGATATTGAATGCAAAGCACAGCTTATCCATGCTCCGGGCCCTGTCAAGCCTCCTCAGCATGAGAATCAAACCTACCATCAATATCCCGATGTCCCTTCCGCGGCCTTTGTGATCCCAGGCCATTCCGACTTCAAATATGCGACAGCGGGAGTGTCCCACACCCGCAGTCTCGCGTTTCTCAAGAAACACCTACGTGGACCATACTTTGATCTTGAAAAGATCTGGGAAGAGCACACTTACTTTGAGTTTGGTGACCGATCTGTTGAGAAGACCATGGCGACGATGGTACAGGAGCCATACGTGAATCATGTTCCCACGGTAAGTCATTTGGCCCTTTGAGGATAGTTGGGATGCAAGGGATAACCCAGAAGGCTAACACGGCACGTCTGTGGGTGTATACGTACAGCTGACGGGCGGCATCGGTCGTGCACGATTGAGTCACTTTTATCTTCATCATTTTATTTTCAACAATCCGGATGACACGGAACTCGATTTAGTGAGCCGTACAGTTGGTGTCGACCGCGTGGTGGATGAGTTCATCTTCAGCTTCACTCATGTGAAAGAAGTTGACTGGCTGTGAGTGATACTCTTCTTGCTGACCTTAATTTTAATTCTACATCCAGTATCCACTTTGTCTGACCATTGTTTCGATCCCCAGAATACCGGGAATCCCGCCAACCGGCAAGCATCTACGCATTCCCTTCACCTCTGTAGTCAACATCCGAGGTGACCGTTTGTACCACGAGCACATCGCCTGGGATCAGGCGACTGTTTTGGTACAATTAGGGCTAATGCCTGAGTATCTTCCTTTTCCCTATGCACTTGCAGACGGCACGACTCCCACACCAGGAAAACGATTTGAGTATCGTGTGCCAGCAGCTGGAGACGAGGCTGCTCGAAAATTACAGAATGGATATTCGGTATCTTCGAACGAGATGTTTGAATATAAGATCCGCGAGGTGGATGATCAGTGTGAGGCAAGAAAATATTAAGCATAGAAAAAAGACAAAAAAAGGAACAGAGTTGGGAGTAAGAATAGCGAACCAAGCTGGTGTTCTTGACGTAGTACGTCCAATGACCAAAATGGACTTCGACCTCCAGTTATTCAGTCATGATGTATTTAGTATGTACTCAATGTGGATCTGAGGGCAGTCTTGGGCTCCACAAGAAACGTGAATGTACATCTAGAACGATCTTGGTGTGGGGGGGGTGGGGGGAATGTTCGATTCGTACAACCTCACCGCAACAGGAAGCATGACACGGTTAAATTTCATTTTGCTCGCACTAATATACTATTGAAGTGTAATTTTAGGCCCCCGAATATCTTTCAGCCCTCAGGCTGTGGTGATGTGTGATATAATTGCTTCTTCTTTAGTGCAGCCATCAACTAAGCATATCCCTGGCCAGAACTTCCATATTCCACCATGGACCGGCCGACACTCTACCTTTCACAGCAATAAATGTATTTCTGTTCATAGAATAACATCGTCAAGAACTAAATAGATAATTATTTAAAAAAAAAAAAACTTGAGAATAAATCCTCGGATCGCCGGATTAGTTTGACGTCATCGAATGCGGCCGAAGAATGTTGGCCGGACGAAGTTGGATTGACCGCTGGTTACACTAAGCTTCCCTCGTAAAATTTTAATCAGAGATTTACTGTGTACATACAACTTGCGCTGTTCTGTTGTACTGTATGCTGTCGTACTGTATGATGTCGATATCTCCAATACTCCACTCGTTCGTGCATAGATTGATCTCTTTCGTTGGGTCACTCGGACGGGCCGGGTGCATCTCCACTGCGGGCACAGATGGATCCTGATGTCATTTTGGGGGGCAGAGTTCAAATAGATTGAAAGGTACAAGAGGGATGTGCCTGAGAGAAAGAGAAAGTTGAACAAGAAAAAAAAAACCAGTTGTGCTGTGTGGTACGGCGTTGTGGTCTTTTCCCTCCACACGAAGCCCAAGTCTGCAAGCTGTTGATATGAATATCATTCTCATTCTGGCTTTGGTCTCCCTTTGCTGGGCAGCTCTGCCAGTTGTAGACCTGGGATATGAATTGCATCAAGCAAATGCATTGAGCGTGGGTTTTGATTCTCTCGAGATAAAGCGAGAGTCTACTAGCTAATGAAGTGGATAGAGCTCCAATGGACTGTATAATTTCAGCAATATCCGCTATGCAGCTCCTCCAATAGATGACTTGCGCTTTCGAGCTCCAGTCTGGCCCAAGTCCAACCGGTCGCAAATTCAAGATGGCTCGACTGGTCGAGTATGCCCTCAGGCATTGCCAACTTGGGAAGAAGAGCTTCAGCCTAGCTTTCTTCTCAGTGTACTCACTGGGAAGAAATTCAACCAGTCAACTGATCTCTCGGCTTATCCGTATATCCCGGATAAGTTGGACCTTCGGACGACCGAGGATTGCCTCTTTTTGGATGTCGTCGTACCTCAAGAGACATTTCATCGGGCTCAAAAAAAGAAAGGAGAGCTGGTTGCGAAGAAGAATCTTGCTCCGGTGATGGTTTGGATCTACGGAGGTGGCTTTGCAGAAGGTGACAAGAGTCTGTATAATCCAGCAGGGATGATGCAACAGAGTAAAGCTCGAGGAGAAGAAATGGTATATGTAGCTTTAAACTATCGGGTAAGTCTTAAAAGCCTCTCTTCGAGCTCGGGTAGACCTTTCTTTTATTATTTCTATTCTTCTTTTCGCTGAAACTCCGTTCAGTTAGGCGCCTTTGGTTGGCTGGCTGGGAGCAGCCTCACTGCAAACGGCACTGCCAATGCTGGTCTCTATGATCAGCGCCTAGCCCTAAAATGGGTACAGAAGAACATTCATCTTTTTGGAGGAGATCCTTCTCGTATCACTGTCATGGGCGAATCGGCTGGGGGTGCTTCTATCATGCATCAGATCACAGCTTTCGGTGGTAAGAATGGATCGGCTCCATTTCAACAAGCAATTCTTCAAAGTCCAGCATGGGATCCGATCGTGTCTCCCACCCAGCAGGAAGATACTTTACAGCAATTCTTGGAGATTTTGAATGTGAGTTCGGTTGAGGAAGCACGCCGTCTCCCCTCATCGACCCTGATCGCTGGAAACGCGTATCAGATCGGTACCAAGGGCTTCTATGGCAACTTTGTTTATGGCCCCGTCGTGGATGACAAGTTTGCGCCGAGTTTGCCAGGACAACTTCTGCTATCGGGGGATTTTGACCGTAACATTAGCGTGATGGTCGGTCATAACGCCAACGAGGGTATCGCATTTCTGAATCCCAATGCGACCAAGAGCAATTTCCTCCCAACTCTCCTAAAACAGATTTTACCGACGATTTCGAACAACGTGACTCGGTACGTTACCGATGTCCTTTATCCCGCCCGATTTGACGGCAAATGGGGCTATACCAGCCCTCTTGCCCGTGCAGAGCTCATCCTCTCCGACGTCGCCATCAATTGTAATACCGATTATCTGAATCGGGCATATGATAACCAGACATATGCATATCAGTTCAGCATTCCACCCGGATTACACGGACAGGACGTGCTATACACCTTCTTCCACAATGGTACCAGCACGATCTCCTCGGATATGGCGTCGGTCACCAACGCGACGGTGGCCCATGCGATGCAAGACTGGTTTGTCAGTTTTACGTATACAGGGGCTCCAAAATCGTCGCGTACACCAGTGTTTCCTCGACATGGAGAGCGAGGACAACTCATGAACATTGGAAATGACACCATTGCGCCCATGCGCGATATGACCAACAATCCGCGCTGTCGATTCTGGCAGTCTGCTCCCTATTCTTAATGGCTAATGTGAATTGATTATGAGTGACTTACTTTACGGTGAAGCTGTACATACAAATATGTACATAGAGAGAATTTGTGTGGTCGAGTTAGCGATGAATGAACGATTTCAATTGAATTACTGTAAATATGGGATTGCCGATCTTCCGATCACGATCGCGATCACAGCCCAGTATAAATCGGGATATTCGGTATTATCTCGTACTAGCTACGGAGTATTACATTCATAGATAAGCACTGGCAAGAAATCGGTGCTATAGATGCTCGACCTGGCCCTGCCACATGGTGAGCATGCAATGCAGGGTATATGACAAGTAGTGGGAGTCTCCAATGTACTTATATAGTATGTGCATAGTACTCTGTATGGATGAAAGAGATCATTAATCTCTCGAAATTTACGTAGTTGGACACTCAAATGTACTACATTAGTGTCTGTATGATATGCAAGATTTTGCGAAACTGGCGCAATTTCATAGTACAAGCATGTTTACCGGGGGAAGCCCTAACGATCGGCTCAAGATCCCTCTATATCCTATCGGCTGGAAGTGCCCACCGAGATACGATGTCTCGGAAGCCCCGCGATTGTAGCTCGAAGCTGCAGACTCGGCATGCATGAAAAAATGCTCGGCGTGCAGCTTCAAGTGTGCGCGGGATTGAAAAGGGATATAGAAAGGAGGAGGCATACCAATTGATACAATTGAATATACAGATTAAACCCGGTGAAAAAAATCATTTGGGATAATCAAGCAAATAGTACGAAATATTATGCTCACTCTAACTTTAGAAGTGTTCGGTTACAGCTGTATCAGCCTGTTGATAGTGTAAAACAGCCCTCTCGGCAAGGGGTTCCACCGTCAGCAGCGCCGTGTCGATCCCAAATGACAGGCTTTTTTTTTCTCTTAGACTCACTTCATTCCGAGAAGGTGGTAGCCAAGCTGTTAGTCTCGTTTGACCAATCCAAAAATACATTTCAGTCCCCGCCAAACTTCCCACTTTGGACCCTTTTCATCTCCATTTTTGGACCCTCCCCAATCATCAATCATCTAGCCTCGCGACGAAAAGCTTGCTCGGTCACTTTAAAGTAGGAGAAAATTACAGTCCCAAGGGTCCATTACATACAGTAGAAACACGATCCATTCCGAAGTGTGTACACCCTCGGAGAACCCTATAAGAATGGGGCCAGACTACTCCGTAATTAGACCTATAACCGTCCCATGTCTCGCTGAAAATGTGGTGATAGGCACCCACATTTCACTATTGAAGAAGAAAAAAAAAAGTAGTCCTCACGATTCTGATCTGAAGATTAAAAAGGGTGTCACATCTCTGTTCCCCTCGCAGCCTTGTCCAAGGCTTAATTCCTTCTTTTTTTCTTTTTTTTGTGAAGCTAAACAAAAAAAAAGCCCCCGGGGCCATTTTGACTGCGCCTTCTTTTGTCGCCCCCAAAATCCTCTTTTTTTTCTACTTTGCTACTTTTATCTACTCTCCTTCGCATCTTTCATTTTCATTTTCATTTTCTTTTATTCTTTCATTACAATCATTGTCATTATTATTTCTCGCCATCATGAAATTCCTCTGGACACCACTTTGCATCGTCGGTGCCATTGCATCGGCAATTCCCTATACTTCAGCCCACGAGGTTCATCTACCATATCTCCCGTCGTTGGAACCCGAGAATCCAACCAACACTTATCTGGTGAGTGGAATAAATTGGCATTTGAATATCATCATAACTGACATATGTTTAGTCCATAAAATGGACCATTAAAGATGGTTCGCTCTATGCCAATAATGACCAAGTCTTCCCTCCTGTCATGTCGATGCAAATGCATGCACCACTCTATGACAGCGACCACAAAGTTGCCCTTGAGGAAGAAGATATTCAATTATATTACTCTCTCAATGCCCGCCCTGTTCCAGCCAGTGATAATGGGGCCCTGAATGATATTCTGCGAATTAATGTCGAATTAATCGACAAAGAAGGCCGCCCTGTCACTCCCCATGCTGTGGCTGTTGATCTGCTCGATCACCCTGATGGAACTTATCGTATCACACGAATTCGTTTGGACTCGCCTCGTAGCCTTCGCAGGCCCAAGCCTTGGCAAATGAAATTCTGGAAGACTCAAGTTAACGCTCTCTTGAATCACCACCAGCCAGAATTATCCTCTTCTTCCACCAATTCCCCTCAATCATCGACATCAAAACTTCAATCAACCCAATCCAAGGGAACTACCAAGTCATCTTCTAATCACCAACCCGAATCCACATCCACGCCTGAGAGCGAGTCCCAGGTTGGGTATATCTTCTCCCCCTACGGATCTACTTACATTGTGTCCTCCAACGGGGGCCACCATCGCGGTCACCATCATCCCCACCACCACGATCAAGACTCGTTCATGCGCCTTGTTCGCCCGGTCATTCTCCCTGCTATGATGGGAATTGGGGCTGGACTACTGGCCTGTTTAGTTGGCTTCTGTGTTGGCCATCTTGCTATTTCCCTCGCTACACGTCTGGGATTTTACAAGAGGGGCTCCCAGAATCGAGACTCTCGCTCCAGCCCGGCCTGTCTTGAGGAGGGAAATCCTAGCGAAAAGGCTTATCTCATGATCCCTGAGATCCACCTGACAGAGCCCGATGTATAGTATGATTATCGGTTGATTTGTCGGATTAATATACATATTCTTTCTTAGGCGCGGCGCTGGACGGTGGGGGTTTCTTTTCATCCATTTTGGAGTTCTTTTTACGATATCAACTCGCGAAACAGCATCTTTTCCTTATGTTTATTATTTTGCATTTCTTAGACATAGACCTCTCCTATATGTGTAACTTTATTCAAACTACGAGATATGCATTTATCAATGATCCAATACTGTGCCTATACTAGTGCTTTTCGGGAAGTACCAACTTCTTATCAACCACATCCACACAGGTTAGCTCTATGCTTCAGGCCGGCTGGCCCAATGGCAAGGCGCTTGACTACGAATCAAGAGATTGCAGGTTCGACCCCTGCGTCGGTCAACTTTTTGTCCCACATGTGGAGTATAAAATCGTGAAATCTCCATGGAGGCAAATTTTTTTCATCCTTCGGCCCGGTTAGACTGGAGACCCACAAACGCATCCAACGGAATTCACTAGCCTGTGGATGTTTCACCGATGCTAACTAAGCCTTGTACGATGTGCAACATGGCCAATTATAGAATCGGTGAAATGCTTATTTGGTATGGCCCGGTACATACCATATGGTTCAATACATAGCCTGTATTGAGATGGCTACAGTTTTGTGGGATAGCCGTTCATCTTAACTTTGGGATACTCTAGCGTGGAGTTTTTTGGTCAAATCGCTATACTTCCGAGACACGTTGATCAATACTCTCTAGGGCTGAGTTCTAGGTAGGTTTATATCTTTGCCAAATCATTATCACGAACGACTGGTCAGTGATAGGAAGGCAGTTATGATCAGCTACATATACTGTACTACTAGTGAATGTCTTACAGATCGAATATATATAACTAGATAGTTACCTAACTAACTATATAGGTATATATCTCTACAGGTATAAGTATATCTGGGGTCTGTAGGCCAATGTCTAGCTCCGGGTCTCTAGGCACCTCGAATTGTAGCCTGTTATACGTATGCTTCCTGGGTTGCCAGTCACATTCTTCGCTAAATGGTTCCACAAGAAACTGTAATCTGAAACGCATTACTCCGTAGAGTTGATGGCAGCTGTCAATTGGTGAATCCTGTTGCCTGTCGGCTTCTCAATCTGAACGGGATCCGCGGAGACCGTGATATTCTCAGAAGTGCAGTAACTAACCAGTTAGTATAAAGGTCGGTCGGTATCAGAGTGGCCAGAATTCATCTGCCTAATATAACCTTAAATTCAATTGCAATTTAATTTAAGGTTATATTTTGATGTCGTTGGCTATTCGTATGGTGCACTATTACCAGGCACTAGTCTCAAGCAGAGACTAGGCGGTCATATATAAATATACAAACATCATAGTTGACTCTTCAAGGGTGTAGTAGTTACTACTAATAATAATAACACCCATGTCTAAACCAACCTTGGGAGTTCAACTAGTAGAAAACGAGGGCCTTCAAGAGTGCCAGCAGACCCATGTAGATGCTGATCGGCAGTAGTATCGATCATTAAATCCTCAGAATGGATTGTGCAAAATGTATTCCACCCTGAGCCCACCTTTTAGAAAACTCCCTTCAATCCACCCTGCTGTACACCACCCCAAATCACGAATTTAGGCTCGAAGCCTTTGCCTGTCTTATCAGCAAGGCTGATCTCTTGATCCTTCGACAAAAGCACAACATTCTCGGGATATAACTTGCCCAATAATGCCAAGGCTACGATCGGGCTTTCAACTGGAATGAGATGGACTCCCCCGTTCTTTGCAGTCAAAAGACCAGCGTCGGTCATCTGCAGAATACTCATGGAGTCGTGGGTGATCACAGAATAAGTAGCATTGCTAGAAGCATTGCTATCGGTCGTCTTATCGACCAAAGAGTCTCTCGCTATGTATGAATATCGATGGCCACGAGAAATTTGGCCAACGTCAATTGCTACACATTTCTCATTAACTAAGTCAAAGCGAAGTTCCAAACGAGAGGGCTTGCCAGCTTTGGGGCCATCCACGAAAGCAAGTGAAGCAGCTTGTCCCACCTGCGTCTCTGGACCAGGGAAGCTAGAAAGCTCGGAGACTGCAGTATCAACGCCAGAAGAGATCTCTGTACGAGGAGCCGAATAATAATCGTCGAACTGATAGTCGAGCACAACGTTTGTGTCATTTTGGTTGGCTTTCACAGGGACGTACTGCAGCAAATGCAAAGGAGTCGGACCACCGGACAGAAAAGCAGGTAGAATAGTGCCATGCGCATACTGAAAGCCATATCCTACGCTTTCGGAATTGACAAGGTCTGGCGCAAGTAGTGCCTTGGCAAAATTGACGACGTTTCGTTGCGTGGTATGCTTGGTTAAGAGATCAGCTAGGAATGAACTTCGAGCTGATTCGAGATGGCGTATTCCTCTTGATTTGCGACCGACAGGAATCAGAACATCCTGATAATTCTGAAACGGTAAAAGTGCATCGCGTAGTAGCACCATCTGATGCATATACTCGTTGAATAACTGCATCAGTTGGGGCTGGCTGCGGTCGCCAAACATAAGATCCACATTGGATGGAGTGAGCAGATGGCCCTCGCAAGGGCTGCGAAGTTGGAGGTCTACATGGACCGGCTTCCCACCATTGAGTTTTTCAGTTCCTCGAGCCCATTGGACCAGAGTCTTGCCGATGCGAGTAGCCTGGTCATTGATCTCTCGCCGCGATATATCAAGGGGTTCATTCAGACGGAGCGTGGCCTCGCGAGTATCAGTAGCCAAATTGGCAGCGACATTATCTAACAAGCGAGAGCGAGCTGGCTTGCTTCCGACGGGATCATCGCCGAGATGAAATACAACAGTGTCGAGGAGAGGCGCGAACCCCTCGACTAATTGCATGGGTGTGTAGACTCCAGCTCGCAGACCCCAGGCCTCCTTGAATGGCTGTGTATCATGAACACCACCGTCCGCAGGGATAATATCAGTATGTCCAAAGATAGGGCATATTAAATTTTGTAGACGATGAAGGCTGGAAGTACTCATGGCAGCTAGTCGAGTAATCATAATAAGACAAGAGAAAGATAGAAGGATGAATGGGGAATAACCGTGGATGACAGTTCTCATTAACTGATTCGCTTTATCACACCTGGAGCTGCATTTCATCCCTTCTTATACATTGGCAGACAATCCGATTTTCAACATGGCGGAATTTGATGGCTTCTCGAAGCCGCGGAGCTTGGTGGTCGTGACCGTCCAACTCCGTAGAGGACAACGAGGAGTGATTAATCTCACCGGAGTTGGAAGGGAAGATTATAAATCTAGGTAAACAAATCATTGATTGATGTCAAGAGGTAGAGCACTGCTCAGGTAAATTGATGTAAAGCACATAGAATGATCAAACTGCGCAGTTCATCGGAGCCACCAACTCCGACGGTATTTTGAACCAGTAGTGTTTGTAAATAATCTCGTGAATAACTCTCAAGAACATCTTTCAGAGTCATGCGGCCCAGACTTAGATGGAATACCGTCGGTGAATCTTCCCTCGATGCAGAGTATTGTTTGACAAAATCCATTGTGAGATCCCACTCCATCTCCGTACGTGCTGTCCATAAAGCATGACTGCAGGGAAGTGGCATATTCAAAATGAAGTCGTCATTCAAAGGCTCATAGTACGGAGAAGGTGAGCTACTCTGTGGATTGCAATGACCAAGGTAATAGACAATATTAGCCAAGAAGATTGTGCGCCTTGTGGTCTCCTCCACAGCCCATTGTTCCCACTTCCGGGTTTTCGGACGAGAAGGTGACACCGGATCAGCGACCGAGTCTTGCAGATAGGAAGTAATCAACGATCGGGTCATTTTGGCCAGAAAAGGGGCCTTCAAACCTTGGGAGTATGACTTTTGCTTCCACTCCTCTCCTTTACGGATCTCACCATGCAATGTGCGCAGCTCCAGGATTCCATAGATAAGCATCGCATGCAAAGCATCCCACTGCTGCATGCACGTGTACGTAGGAAAAGTCTGTATTATTCTTTGGCGTTCTACTTCCATCGCTTGTCGAGCGAAGCGATTCCCGTCGATCGTCTCCATCGCACTCCCGCAGCAGATCGCCATCGAGGTCCGCGCGAGCGTCGTCATATCTGGCACATCCTGTTCATATAGAGTGCGATGCAGTAACGTTGAGATAAAATCATCTTGGAGAAGACATCTTGGATATTGTTCCACCACGTGAATGAGATCCCTTAAGGCATGCTGCACGACGGGGAGATTCACGTCCAAATCTCCTAGGCTTGTTTCTGGGAAATCCAATAAGGGTAGTACATCTCCGAAACCATCAGCCGGGGTAAAACTCAAGTCGGTTACCCCTTGCGTAGCGGACTGCAGCACGGGAGGTTGGACGGGAATGAAGTTAGGGGTTGCCAACGGTGGAGAGGAGACATTCAAATTGCTTGGGCCTTCATGTACATGCGCTTCAGAGGCAGAAGCAGAGGCGGCATAAAGACAGGAAATATTCCGGTCGATACATCGCGCACATGGACGGGCATAGCTGCATTTAGCCTTTGCTTGAACACACGCGTTGCAGGCTTTGCGTCGCGTCGATATTTTGGGTCGAAGACAGCGCCTCCTGTGGCGCTGGAGGAGGTCGTCTAGCTGATTAGATTAGTTGTGGAGATGTGATATTCATCGGTCGGAGTCACCTACGGCGCTGATATGTTTTCAGGCAAGATGTACATTCATAATCTCCAGACATGGTTGATATCTTGGAGGTGGATAGAATCTTACAACAGACGAGGCTCTGGCTTATGACAGTATGATACAAAGGGGCTACGAATGGCGCAATATCAAAATCAACTTTACTTTAACATCAAGTCTTCAGGAAGTACAGTATTCTAAGAGTTCCTTGGTGTGAACAGTAACTAATTGATGTACTCTGTATACTGCACTTTGTATAGAAGTGGAATAATCTATCACACTCCACCAACCCATCTGATTCCGAGGTCAAATTTCTCTACGGAGTAATTCCACTCAAAACAAATCAAAACAAAAGAAACAAACTAAAATATCATATCACACAGCCACTTGAAAAAATCAGCCACACTAGCGGTGACGCCGAGATTCAATAGTGGCGATCGGACGACCTTCTCCATCGACTAGCCAAGGGTCGGTTGCTGATCGCCCTGCCTTGGTTCATTTTCTCTTTGCCGGAGTTCATTTCGGGTTTGAAGATTGTGCCCGATTAATATAAGGCCGGGATTTGATTTTCTTTTCTTTTATTGCTTGCTTCTACCATTCACATCTCATGATCTTCCAGTAGTACTGTCCAGTCCTCCGTCCTCCGCGTTCTCCGTAGCTATATCATCGTCATGACCCACTTGGCTAGCTACGTTGCAGCCTACAATTTTGATCCTCAGACTTATTTACGGAGTACAGCAATACACTTCGCTTCGGGGTACAGATAGTTCCAATCATAGCCCGAGAAAGTCCCAGCTTCCCCCGGTTTGCCAGGGAAATACATATTAAACTCGAAAAAAGCCCCAATACGAAGCTCGCATCTCCACCGGGCCATAACCTTGGGCGACCAATGATCGGTTCATCCCCACTTTAAACTCCGTCATGGAATTCAAATTGAATTTCAGATAAATCGATAGTGGCTTATCCGACCTCCTTTAGGGTCAAAAGGGACCTTGGACAAATCGGACGAGCCTATGAGGATCGACGTCGGGGTTAGGCATACCAGACGATCAATCCCCAATCGAGATGTTGAGATCTGAGATTGACCTTTGCTGTACATACTCTGTAGAAAATGGGAATTGGCTGGTCTGTGGTACAGGGCTAATCCTTGTCATGTCCTTGCAACCTGATGACTTCATGAAATGCGTCAGGAACCATCCCATCCTCGCAGGTTGCCTGCCCCCCCTGTGGCTTGAAATGTATTCCACCCACGTTGGCCAAGTCATACCTTAATGCAGGATGATGCAGCTCACCGCAGGACACCCCAAAAGAGGAAAAGGAAAAGAAAGGTGAAAATTTTGAAAAGCAAACAACAACACGATGTATCGTGCCGGGCAACTCGCACGGCCGATCCCATTTGGTCGTGGAGACGCGATCGTGGACCTTCGGTACTTACTAGACGCTGCTAGTGCTGCTCAATTACCTCAAAGGTAAATGATTGTTTGGTTCGCAGCTCAGATTTGATCCAGGTTCTTCTCTATAAAAGACCCTTTGCCGAGCCTGGCTCTATCCGATTCTCCCTTTTTTTGTTTCCCAACCTCTTGTCCTCCTCTATCCTCCTTCCCCCCTTCCATTCTCCATATCTTTCTATCTTCATATCATACCCAGCAAGATGAAGTCCTTCTCTCCCGTTGCTCTGGCCCTTCTGGCCGCTGTCGGTCTGGTCGCTGCCGCCGACCCTTCTGCCTCTGAGTGCGCTGTAAGCTGGACATTGCCAAATCAGATACACCATCATACTTTATGATTGCAGATGCTAATATAATATTGTGATAGACCATGTGTGTCAACAATATGAACGACAAGGCCACCGAGTTGAACTGCAAGTCTGGCGATATGGAATGCCTGTGTAAGAGCGAGAACTACTCCTTTGGTATTCGTGATTGCACCAAGGAGGCCTGCCCCAGCGATGATGCTGAGAAGGTGTTGAAGATGGCCCTCGCCAAGTGCCCTAGTATGTTTCATCGCCCTTGCTTGGATTCTGAAACATGTCACTGACTTATTCACTAGACGGCTCTTCAGGATCTGGATCTGGATCATCTGGTTCTAGCACCAGCACCAGCTCTGGCTCTGGCTCTGGCTCCGACTCTTCCTCCACCGAGACCGGCAAGGGCAGTGGCAGTGGCAGCGAATCGACCGCCACTGGCACTGGCGCTGGCGCTGGCGCCGGATCTAACTCTGGATCCATGACTGCCACTGGCAGCGGCAGCGACAGCACTGGTACCAACACTGGTTCCATGAGCGGTAGCGGTATGGGCAGCGGCAGCGCTACTGTAAGTACCCGGGAGCTACCCCCCAACCCTAAATATGTTGATGCTGGACGTCCCTTACTGATCATGTTCCAATAGGCCACTGCTACTGGCACTGATGCCACTGGCTCCAATGCTTCCACCATGATGACCACAACCACCACCGGCTCTGGCTCTAGCTCTACCGAGACTGGCTCTAACTCCAGCTCTGGATCCGGCTCCGGCTCTAGCACTGAGTCTGGCAGCGGTAGCGACTCTGGCTCCAGCACTGGCTCCGACAGTGCCCCCGCAACCAGCACTGGAGCTGCTCACCCCATGGCCACCGTCGGCAGCGGCGCTGTTGGCGCTATGGGTCTTGCTGCCCTCCTGGTCCTCTAAGGGGAAATTGAACGATGGTGTGAAAGTGTAATTTTTTGTTGATGGGAGTATCATCATAATGTTATTATTGCCATGAATATGGATACTAGTGATATGTACTAATGTCGATCGAAACGATCTAATGAAAGTCATGCTCCACAGGCACGTGCCTTAGCATGTGATTGTTGTATACTTCAATTCTGATTCTGTAGCGCTGCAGTACAGTTCAGTATCACACGATAGACTAAACCACTATACTCGTTCTTCACCCCAATTTAGACGCTCGCATGGATCTCATCCCATGAGGGCTTGCACTTCCTTTATCCCGCCGGAAAAGTGGCAATTCTCAGCTGAGTTTCCCGTTCACCCGGATCGGCCTCCTCCGATGGGATGTGGAAGAGGAGTATCGGTGACAGGCGATATCTGGAGGTATCTCAGAATTTCACCACAATGACTGTAGAATATATCCTAATGAACACAGTTAGTAGATAGTGAGTATATAGTCAGTATTTGTATAAATCAAGAGAATAAAAGTGTATAGATAGAATGATATCACCGGCAATGGGTTTCTCCGTCCTCCGAGCCGAGGCAATTCTCGACTTTCCGGGGAATTTCCAACTCGACCAACTTTCGGCTTCGGTCCGCTTTGGCTGGGCCGACCCTCTCCAAGTCTGCCCTTCATTTTTCTATTCGGTCACCTTTACTCTTCATACTCTCCTCTTACACCTTCTCTCTCTCCTGATTCATCCTTTCTTCTATTCCTCAACCACATTTCCTCCCTCCCTCTCCTGCTCTTTCCCTCTCCCCCTTCTCCCCTTTTATCCTCTCTTATAACCCCGGATTCTTAAGCTCCGAGCTCCCCCACCTACCACAAAGTCGCCGATTTCAAGATGTCAACCTCCACGGCATCTTCGCAGGAGATCCAGGATGAAGTCAAAGTTATTGAGAAGAAGGCTGTGAACCAGACCGTTCAGCAGCTCCGCTCTCTCGCCGCTGGTGCTGCCGGTGGTCTTTGTGCTGTTGTCGTGGGACATCCCTTTGACCTTGTTAAGGTCCGCCTCCAGACCGCCGAGAAAGGTGTCTACTCAGGTGCCATGGATGTTGTGCGGAAGACCGTTGCCCGTGAGGGCCTTGTACGGGTAAGGCGATTCGCCAATTTCCTCAGAAGAAAGACAGATCATTGACGAGCGCATTAGGGAATGTATGCCGGTGTGTCTGCCCCGCTCGTGGGTGTGACTCCAATGTGTAAGTGAACCACCCTGAATAACTCAATGGCATCAACAAGTGTCCCTGGGGAGAAATAGAAGCTGACATATTCCTTTTCAATAGTCGCTGTTAGCTTCTGGGTATGACTTCTAATCTTTTTTCTCCAAAAAAAAAAAATTAAGATCCTATTGCGGATCTTCATGTGATAGTCCAGTATATTCTAACATCATCTCTCAACAGGGTTATGATCTGGGCAAGACCCTGGTAAACAACCTCTCTACAGTACCCGTAGTGAACAACACTCCACAGTACTCCATCGCCCAGATCTCCTCCGCTGGATTCTTCTCGGCCATCCCTATGACCCTCATTACCGCACCCTTCGAGCGCGTCAAGGTACTTTTGCAGATTCAGGGCCAAAAGACTCTCGCGCCCGGTGAGAAGCCCAAGTACTCCGGTGGTATGGATGTGGTCCGCCAGCTCTATAAAGAAGGTGGTGTGCGCAGTGTGTTCCGGGGTAGCGCCATGACCCTGGCCCGTGACGGACCCGGCTCAGCTGCCTACTTCGCCGCATACGAGTATATCAAGCGATCATTGACCCCGAAGGATGCGAACGGCAACCTCACTGGCGAATTGTCCCTTCCTGCTGTTGTGGCTGCTGGTGGTGCCGCTGGTATCGCCATGTGGATTCCTGTCTTCCCCGTTGACACCATCAAGTCTCGTCTGCAGAGCGCCCCCGGTAAGCCAACCATCGGTGGAACCATTCGGTCTGTGTACGCTAGTGGTGGATACAAGGCCTTCTTCCCTGGATTTGGACCCGCTCTTGCTCGTGCTGTGCCCGCCAACGCGGCTACCTTGTAAGCAATCCTCCTTTTTACGATATCAGATCTAAGACCTAACTAACCATCGCTCCTCCAGCCTCGGCGTCGAACTTGCCCACAAGGCTATGAACAAGTTCTTCGATTAAATTCAGGGGGGTGACTATCTGTGTATATATTTCCTTTTATTGTTTTTGTTTCCTTTGCAGCGTTGATTTCCAGTCATCCATCTACGGATCGGATACTCGTGACAGTCTCTGGTTCGCCGATTGGCCCTCTTGGATACACTTCGAAAGCTTAGAGATATCCCTGGACGTTGGATCCTTCGGTCCAATTTTCTTTAGTATAGAATGTATTTGTTTTTGGGTATATGGAGTATCTCGAGTATATGATATGCATCGGATCAGATAAGCTTAGATCTACCATCGTTCTACCAATCTTTTAGTCTGAAAGATCCAATATTTAAATGAACACTACCGGTATTTAAATGTTCCCCACTCGGTACTAGCAGTGGCACGTATTAAATATGATTCCAAGTCACTTTAGATGAGGGATACGAGTTTACATAGTATTATTTAGCGCCTTAAATAAAGCCCCGCCTGCTGCAGATACCAATCAGATTCCTTTTAAGCCTACATCAAAGACATCTTTGTTGTATCGGTGAGCGCTGTATGGGTCTAGATCTTACTCACCATCCTCTTTGCTTTCAGACCATAAACGCTTTGACTCGTACTGCTGAATGTCTCGGATGCCCTCGGGAATTGTGGATCCACTCGTTAGTCTCCTTTTTGAGGCTCAAGTACTGTTGGCCCAGTATGTACTGGCCAATAGATCTTGCAAATGTCTTCGGCTATTAAGAAGGCGTTATAGCGCGAAATGATGAGTGGTCATTGGGCACACGGACCACTGCGGCGTCATGAAAAGCCATTCAGGGAGAAGATAAGAGAGACAGGGGGGAAAAAACGAGAGACTTTGAAAGGATGAAACGAGTTGGGTTGGGCGAACACTTTAGTCATTTGGGGGCCGGAGGGGCAAATATACCAATAATTAGGGGGGGGGGTTCTATTCTGGGACTGTCTCCGACAGAGGGAGTTAGTATTTATCAACAGTATATAATAAACATGAAATTGTATGTAATCGTATAGAATATAATAGAATATAATATAGTGTTTACTATGAAACATAGGATATAAAGTTTATAATGTATTATATAATCGAAAACAATCAAAAAAAGAGGATGTTCATCTGAGGCAACTGCGACCCTAAACCGGGTTAGCTCTGCGCCTGCCTACTTTGGCCTCAGCCTCAAAAGAATCCCCTCTTCTTCTTCTTTCTTTTTCTTCTTCCATCCTCGTCTCTCTTTCATCTCTTTTCTTTTCCATTTCACTTTCTTCAACAAATCATCACCCATCATGGCTGTCAGCGGTCATCTTGCCCGCCGCAGCGCTGAGTTCGTCGCGACTTTCCAGGATAAGCCGCAGATGAAGTTAGACGTCTCCCCATGGTTGATCTTCTTGGTTCTGGGAGTCATCTTGATTTTTGGCCTCGCTGCTTTTGCTGTTAGTCTTTTTCTTTTTCTTCTATTATGATTCTATCTCTGGTCTAAATATTCACCACTGACTCCGTTAGATTGAATACACTTACGGTTGCGTCGTTGCGACTTTAGCCGCTGTCGAGGACTCAAACCCCGATATCTACGTCCGCATCGATCAGCAGGATCCAACCAAGCCTTCTGGTCCAAATGACCCCGACTCTGAACTGGCCGGCGCGGCTCGTCCCAAGCCCATCACCAGCGGGTTGCGATCTACTACTAAGCACTTGCGCGCCCGTGCTGGCTTCTGGTCTCGCTTCCGAGGTCTCTCCATGTACTTCGCCTTTTTCTTCGCCGACGTCTTTCTATCTCTGATTTTCCCCGTCCCCACTGGTTCATTCTTCGGCCAATTCTTCGTTCAATTCTTCATCAACATCCTTCTTTCGACCTGGCAGATGGCCTGGGTCCACATCGTCATCTCCGAACCCTCTCCCAAGCGCTTCTACCAGCGCATTCCCAGCTATCGTAAATGGATCCGCATCGCTCCGGCCGTGGCTTTCGAGACGGCCCTGACCTATGCCACTTTCTTCCTCCCTATGGCTGTCGCCCAGTTCGCCGGTTGGACTGATGTGACCGAGGATCCCAACCGCCCGGATGTGAATGCCCGGAAGGAACTCATCCGCTTCCTCTCCATCAGTGCTCTTCCCGCGATCCTTGCCCTGGCGGTCTCTGTGCCCGCTCGTGTCGTGTTCATCCGAGTGGCCGCTTCTATGCTGCCCGAGGAAGATGAGTCCATCGTTCCCTTTGACCGTTCGTTTGGTGGCAAGGTCCAGCCTGAGATTGTTGGTGGCAGTGGCAAGATCGGCCTCCTGGATGCCTGGACTACCTTTGACTGGAATGCTCGTGTTCGATTTGTCAAGGTGGTGATCAAGACCGCATTAATGCAAGCCGGCGTACTGATTCTGGGCATGACTCTTGTTTTCGGTATTATGATCGGAGTTGGACCTAAGGGCCTGTCAATGGCGCCTGCTGATGGATCTGCCTAAATTCCGCATCCTCCAAGATGAGCTATCGTATCAATTTGCTCACGGAGTGTCAGTATTGGTATTGAAGAGAGTTGAAGGTGGAGCCACTGTTCTTGATTGATGCATCCTTAACCCTCATTATATTAGTTCGCCTTTGGCTGCTCATTTCTTTATACATATTAGCTTATATATGTCAATGCTAGCTCATCCATCTCCTTTATACTTCTCTCTTCTCTTCCTATTTAGTAGTGCTCCATTCTCTACTTACTTCTGTCTACTGTCTAGCCAACCATTGGGAAGTTGAGGCTAATCTTATCCACTATCGGAGCCCCCGCTCTTCACCGCCTGCGTCGATTTTCCACCCCCTCAGAGCATTCACCAAGTTTCTCCCAGGTCCTCAACTTCACTTCTTCAGTTCCTTGTTGGTACTTAGTACTTAGTACTCAGAGTGATCTTTCAGGTTTCTCTCGTTGATTCTGTTCAACTCCTTTCCTCTCCTCCTTCCCCTCCCCTCATCCTTCCAACCACGATGGCAACTACGCCTGCTGGACGTATGCTCTCCCGGCAACTGCAACAAATGCAGTCCGATAAGGATATCCCCGGAATCAGTGTTGGTCTGGTAGATAGTAACGTCTTCGAATGGGAGGTTATGCTCATGATCTCGGACGATGTCAAATTATACGGTGGTATGTACTTCGCGCAAGTATTGCCGACTTAAACCCCAGAGAGAACCCCTCACTGGGTAGTTAGGGATCTATAAATCCCTGACTGAGAACCAAATTTTTTTTGGATACCTATTTTCAGGAACTTGCTAACCTTTTATTACTTCCTCTAGGCGGTTTCTTCCGCGCTCGTCTCTCCTTCCCGCAAGAATACCCGCATATGCCACCGAAGATGAAGTTCGAATCGCCCCTCTTCCACCCAAACAGTAAGTGATCGGCCATTCTAAGCCTTCTTGAGGCTAGTTATGAATTTGCTTTTGTCAAAAATACATCTTCGACGGGGATCTTCTACACTGCACAGTAGTTCGAATTTGCGTTCTAACAATCCACCTAGTCTATCCCAATGGCGAAGTGTGCATCTCCATCCTACACCCACCCGAGGAAGACAAGTACGGCTATGAGTCTGCCGCCGAGCGCTGGTCGCCTGTTCAGACCCCCGAGACAATTCTGTTATCTGTGATTTCTATGCTCTCCAGTCCCAACGACGAGAGCCCGGCGAATGTGGAGGCTGCTCGGTTGTGGCGAGAGGATCCGGCAGAGTTTAAGAAGAGGGTGCGCCGGTGTGTGCGTGAAAGTCAAGGCGAGGAGTAGACCGGCTCTACTTCAAATTTATTTTCTACTTCTCTATCTTCTACCTTTTCTTTCTTCATCTGTTATGGTTTTCTCATGGTGCATCTGGTTGGACATTTCGTTATATTTCCTTTCAACCTCTCTTTTCTTCACTGCGTCTTGGTACTGGTGTTTCCAGGTTTGGTTGCTGGTGTGCTCTTATTGCATGATAGAGCGAGCGGTATTAAGACGACATGAAAGGTGGAAGGTATTATCTACATTCATGCTTGAACTGGGCATTTTCCGTCGTGGTATGGTTGGAGTTCAAGTATGCTCTCGCATAGGATTTATCTACTAGTATTCGATGCTTTTGTTGTAATCCGCTCTTACAACGATGACAGGCTAAGCGTAGTGTGAAAGAGAAAGCCAAGTATTTGGATGGAATGGCTGGGTCATTACTAGTCATATACCCCCATTTATCAGCGCTTGATGAAATAGTTTGCATGTGGTGCGCTCAAAGTCTATTAGATGAAATGTAAAGGAATGTTTGAAATGCTCGATAGAGCCGGCTCATGCCAGTTACCCGCGGTTCTTGTACCCGGTACGCATGGAAGGGAGGAAAAGGCCTGGATGGAAGAGAGTAAAAGACAAGCAGGCCAAAGCAATCATCCTAGAACCGGTCAGTAAACGCTCCGGGGGCAAATATGGGTCTGTCTCACATTCCGTCCAGAACAAGGAACTCATCTTCCTTTTGCATAAGGGGATTACCCCAACCACCAGCCATCTCGGGAATACTAAAGCAGATGAGTGTTAGCAGAGTAGATGACCGGAGATTCTGCTGATACGTACCGATAGATACATCTAATCAATACTGTGAAGTACGCAAAGATCTCAGCACAGAGAATGATTTGCATGCGACTGCGAGGGATAGAGGTGGTCGAGTCAAGAGCCTTCTCGCCGTCCAATCCATGACCGTGGCGGTTGACGGTCCAGAAGAAGTGCAGCGCAACACAACCACAGACGGCCATGGTTGCAACCTGAAATGCGATACCGGCGATAATGATATCGTCACCTGCTTTCAACATGTCCTGGTCGGTATTTCCTGCAGCAGCAGCAACACCACCACCTGCAGCCTGCAAAAGTAGCGATCCCACATCACAGCCGATGAAGATCCAGGTAAAAAGACGTGGCTTGAGTTTGGAGTGCTGCGGGCCGAGAGCAAGGACAATATGCTTGAGAGTCAAGTAGATACCTGCGGCCACGAAGGTTGGAGCCAGTACCAGACACACGATCTGTAGTTTGAAGGCGGGTGCACTCCATGGATTATCATTCATCAGAACTCGTCCAATGTAGCCCGCCATTTCCATCAGAGCACCTATTCCGAGCGCAATCATGAATGTCCATGTCCGAAAATAGACACCCAGTCCGAGTTGACAAATCCCCAGAACACCAAAGAAAACGGTGAAAAAGACATTACCGCCGAAGTTAGGATAGTAGCCGTAGGTCGTTGCCTCTACGGGGCAGTATTCGCTCACTTCGAGGCATTCAGCGTAGCTCGGCATGGCGAAGATGGGCGAGCAGTTGTCGAGCAATTATGCTATAGTGGAAGAGGAAATGACCAGAGGAAAAGTAATTCACTCCCCGGTGCTGACTATGTATAAACCCCAAGAGCCCCAAGAACTCCAAGACCTCCAGTCTCAACACGGTACGATGCTGACGGAAAGTATTTATGATGTACAATCATTTCGTTTGCTTTGAACCCTCGGGGGCCGTCTGACGTGGAGAACAAGTAACAAGGAAAACGCGCCATGCCGCCGAGCAGTGGAGCCGACAATATCAACGGCCATCTAAAAAGAGATGATTATTGGCGGATCCAGTCTCTCGCATTCGTTCTCGTTCTCGTGCGCCACTTCGTTTCCAGACTCAACGCAAGATGTGATCCACTCCGGAGGATTCGTTTAGAGATAGACGAATCGGGGAAATGCAGATGCATGGCAAGTTTGAAAAACCCTGGTGGATCAACTCAGTAGCATTGATCAGGGGCATTTCTTATACATATGTATCATGAATAATCCCGAGTACTCCATATTGACCTAATTGAAGGTTCTCTCCTGACTGCTTCTCAAGAAAAGGTTGAAAAGAAGAAGTTCTCGAATGTTTGCGAATTTCCCAAAATGAAAAGCAACTCGGACTTAACAAAATCGGGAAGGCGCAAAGGCCGAGCTGCAATGCCTTAAAACGGCAGGCGCATTCCTTTGACGCGATGTCACGTGGAAAGTGACTTCCCTTGGGGACTTTTTTGATATCAACTTGCATCTTCAACCTCAACCTCAAGCATAAATCGAATGCCCAATGCCGATGCGGTCTGGCTAGTAGTCTCATGGCTCCTCGTCGCACGCATACCAAGTCGCGCAATGGTTGTGATCAGTGTAAGCGGCGCCGCGTCAAGGTGAGTCTTGAGTTCGTACTACATCAACTCCATGTCTATCAATTCTCTCCCCCGCAAAAGTGCTGACAGCTGCAGTGCGACGAGAAAGGCCCTCCATGCTCCAATTGTGTCTCAAGAGAGCTACAATGTACATATTTGAAAGCACCCCCACGGGATAGTCAGCCAGGCTCTTCTATCCCTGATGCGACAGCTCGACCAAGCACATCTATATCGACTTGTGATCCCGCGACTCCACGACCTTTTGCACCCATCAGTCCCGCCGCTTCCACTCCTTCATCTATATCCACAGTCCGAGATCTAGAGCTGATGCATCAGTTTTCCACCGATACTTTTCGGACTCTAAGTACAGGATCTTCCGAGTTTGAAGTCTGGCAGATCGCGATTCCTCGTCTGGCCCTGCAATATGATTTCCTGATGAATGGGATATTGGCAGTCGCTTCGTTGCACATTGCTACAACCGTTGAAGCTCCAACATCCTTGGCTTATGTCGATACTGCCCTGCAATATCATAATCTCACCTTTGCGCCATTCCGGGTGGCTATCGATAACCTCACCCCACAAAACTGCGAGGCCGTCCTAGCGCAATCGATTGTTACCACCGTGATTGGCATTGCTCTCCCACGGGCGACAGGCGCGCGTGATGAAAGTGCGAACATGACTGAAAACATTGTCACGGTCTTTCAACTTTTACAAGGTGTTCGAAAGATCATTCACATTGGCCGTTCATGGATCAAATTAAACCTTTTTTCCAGTCAATCAAAAATGGGGCATTCGGATCTTACAGGGCTTGACGCAGAGACAACGGTAGCGCTGGATCGCTTGGTCAGATTGAATGACGAAACTTTAGCCAGCATTGATACTGAGCAATATCGCATCAACAGTGATGTTCTCGCGCATCTCCGCCATTGCTTTACCTTATTCACCAATTCTCAGGACCCGGGAAATGTGCTTGCATGGTTAGCTGCCGTGGACAAGGAATTCGTGGACAATGTGCAGCGTCGGCAACCGCTGGCTCTGCTCATCCTTATGCATTGGGGTGTCTTGTTAGGCGAGCTAGATGGCCAAAGATGGTGGGCTCGTGACTCTGGCCGGGCGTTGGTCTCGGAACTGCTTCGTGTGCTATATCCCGTTGATGCTCGTTGGGCCGATTCATTGATTTGGCCTCGAAAAAAGATGAGGCTGTGATTGATACGGAATCAAATTGACGACCGCGAAATTTACGATGAAATAGCTGTAATAAGCTAGAGTCCAGCAAGATGATCACAAAAGCGACTCAATTGACATCTAGTCGACCCAGATGGGCTGTATTTCGCTGCAATTGTAACCTCGCAAATGCATCCCGATGAATCGCCTTTTGCACTCGCCGGCGGCCACATTGCTCGAATTTTCTTGCCGAGCAATAATAATGGGATATTCTCGGCCCTCACGGACTTGGTAGGACCAACTCATGAAGCAGCATGGGCTTGGATGACATTTTGCGATACAAAAATCTCCAAAGTTTTGCCGGCTTTATGCCATCCATTATTCCTTCAAATTGCTGTGAAGTCTTTACTTTGAAGGGAAAAATCAAATTGAACACTGACATCTACTATCAAATATTGTGCTAGAAATAGAGCAGACCATGAGAAATGACATACACGATACAACACTCAGGCCTGAATATTGCCAGATTACAATTTTGCGTTACTATCCTGTAGACAGAATACTACATTTCACTGTTATTACTACACTGAAGTGAAAATATTGTACATAGCCACCACGGGCATATAATATTGAGATAGTTACTAGTAAGCTGTATTTATATTCTATGAAGACTTGGTTCCACCGCCACACCAGCACCGACCATCGCCATCGCGCTCGACCTGAACGACAATATCCATGTCCTGCTCGCGAAGGTAGTCCACTGTTCGCTGGCGGACGTCTTCAAGATCGGACCCTCGGGATGCAACGACGTGAATTACCCCGAAAACCTTCTGGTTCTTCCGTTCATGAGCGTGGTCATGGTCATGATCATGATGGGCATGGTCATGGCTGTGTGCATGGCTGTGACTGTGATTATGACCGTGCCCGTGATCATGCTGATGGAAATGATCCTGATGATTTTCACAGCCCCCGGAGTGGTCATGGTCATGGTCATGGCCATGAGAATGAGAATGGCTGGACGATGAGCCAGTATCGTCAAGCCAGAATTTTGGTACTGTGTAGCTAACCACACCACGTAGAGTACTCACACCAGCCAAGGTCTCACGAACATTATACTCCGTGTCCGCAGGCAGGGTCAGCAATAAGGTTTTAGCGGTACTACTGACAAGAGGAACAGCCGAGGCGAAAATGAGGATGGCGATAAAACACGAGGCTAATGGGTCGTACCCAGACCAGCCTGAGTAGTGTACCAGAATCGTCGATATCACCACAGCCACTGAGCCAAGTGTGTCGGCGAGAATGTGCAAGAATATGCCGTGCATGTTTTCATTGCCATGCGAATGATCATGCCCATGGTCGTGACCGTGGTGGTGGTGACCATGCTCGAAGCTGAAAATTCCAACAAAATTTACAAGCAAACCAGCAATACTGACAACCAACAGCTCACCAATGCGGTGCATTTCGCTTCCGGACGACAAACGTTCTACCGCCTCGTAGATGATCTCAACGCTGATGATCCTGCTGGGAATTAGCATTTGAGTCCTGTATCCCGTCAGACGATTCTTACATCAGAAAAATTCCATTGGCAAACCCAGACAAAGTATCAACTTTGCCGTAGCCATATGGAAATCGAGCATTAGGAGGCCATTTGCTCATCACGGCGGCACACAAGCCCACAACCAGCGCAAGGCAGTCAAAAAACATATGAATACTGTCACTAAGCAATCCAAGGGAGCCCGTCATGAAACCATACGATAACTGGACGAGCATAAAGCTGAAGTTTAGACTGTACTATGTCAGAGGAATGTACACACACAGGGGAGGAAACTAGACCGAAACTCACCACATGAAGTAGAAAATACTTCGGGAGTCTTTCTCCTTGAGGATGCTATATAGTAGTGGATAGGTCTCGCTACGACGAAGAAGCCATTTTGTCACCACCGAGACCTCTGTAGGTTCATGGGAGTGGTTATGATGATGATGGTGTGTATGACTGTGTGAATGGGCGTCTACGCGCAAATGTTTATCGTCCATTCTGGCAGCAAAGAAGGAAACCAGAGCTAGAAGACAGCGCGCGGCATAGACCATCACAATATCATCACGAATATGCGGAGAAGAAAGGAGACTTGCAGCTCCAGTGCTCACCGCAAGGCCAAATTTTTGCGACGATCGAAGACCGGCAGGCGATGAAACCATCAATGCGGCTGCAAGAAGCCCTGCTGGGACCAGGAGATAAAACGAGTCTGCTAAACTGAATGGTAACCCCCAAGAGATTAACATGGTTAAAATCAGGAGAGAGCTTCCCGAGACCAGCGCGAGAGGCGCATCAGTCGTTATAACGACTGCCGAAGGATTAGAGCCCGATGCTTGATCCTGTTTGGAGATAGAGTCGGCTACAAGGCCCGGTTCTGGGATGGGTCCCTGACGGCGCAGAACAGGGAACGGAGGGGAAATGACAAGAATAGATAGTAGCAGGGCCAGATAACCGGTCAATGGCCATGTATCCCAGGCATTGTTCAGGCCTAGATAACTCGAGATGATGGCGGTTCCTAATACTGCAAGCGTGAATATCTTCCGTCCGTAACGCTCGTGGGCTACCATGCGTGAGTCAGAAGCTACAAGGCTAGGTACGCCGGTAGCTGTCGCAAGAAGAAGGGCAAATGCGACCAAGAAACCTCCCACCTTCAATGCTGCGTAGATGGGCAATCCAATTGAGCAAATCTGGAGAAGGGCGGCCTGGGCGTTTTGCGTAGAGGGCGCGGGAAATTTGGTGAGGGAGAAAGAACTCCCTTTTTGGTAATTTAAGCGGACTAGACGGCCAACCCCGAAGAGAAGCAGCGTGATAGCAGTCAATACGCAAGCTTTCTGACCCGTCTGTTCAATTCCCTTGAAAATCGTGGCTGATGCTTTATCGGCAGCCAGTCCATCTGGCGCGCTTTCGTTTTGCTGCGTGCATCTCCGTGGATACCAGGAGATTGCTATCCAAGGCAATGCGATCAGAGCGCCGGCAAGTACTTCCTGTCTGTAATGGGGTCAGTCACTGCTTCAATGCCGAGTTTCGGTAAATCCACGCACACTTGACTGGCGCTACTCTCCGGCTTGTTTGCAGCAGCCTGGGGGTTTATTTCAGGAATGTGGGGTGTATCGTGATGAATTGACGTTATACTGTGGCTATGAGCATGATGATGGGCAGGCGAATGCGAGTGTGAATGCGAATGCGAATGGGAGTGACCCTTTGTGTGGCTATGAGTATGCGAATGATTGTGTTGAGACCAGGACTCAGTCGGAGCGTGTCCATATAAGCCATTTGCATTGGCATTGACGGTGTCGGCGTCGGTCACAACCGAGTCTGAAGATGGCGGCTTGGAGGCATTGGACAAATCGAGTGAGAGGGCGGTCGGTGGAGGTTGAGCATAACGAGATCTATTGTGTCCCCGACCCCGACTGTGGCCATATGAGTGTCCATTGACCGGCGCGACATTCCCATTCAGGGGCGGTAGCCCCGTCGACATTGTCGTAAAGAGGGGAGGTATATCGCAGATGGAATAGGAGATGGCCGATCAGAGGAGGAGAGGGCAACCCGCAAAGCTCAGATTGTGGGGGTGAAGTTTCAAGATGCAACCCGCATGGCGTGTAGTCAATGAGGAGGAAGAAGAAGAAGAAGAAGAAGAAGAGAAAAGCACGTGAAGTCCTCAACTTTTGGAGAACTCGCAGGTCGATCTGAGGAAGGCGCGACCTTGGGGGGTAGACACGTGATCTTATCGCGATAACCCCGTACTTTCCTAAAAAGGAACACCGACTTGCATTCGTCCACGCCGCAACAACACAACAGCACATCTTCCCTCCGTCAACGCTCTCACAACCCTGTGAAGTGAATGAGTTCGATTAACTGGAGCTGGATCAGGTGCAGATAGGTTGAGTGCGCCTCAATTGCAGAAGATCAGAAGCTACACACTAGTCACCATGATCGAATCGCTCATTACCATCGCATTCTGCCTGTCAACTGCCCTGACAATCGTCATTTTCCTTCTTCCGTCGCAGTATAAGCCAACGTCTGACTCAAAGTCGAAGCATACCGTGCAAATTCTTGTTCTAGGGGACATTGGACGAAGTCCGCGCATGCAATACCATGCACTGAGTATTGCGAAGAATGGTGGACGGGTGGTGATTATCGGTTATAGAGGTGAACTTGGAGAGCACCCTCTTTATAGCAGTACTACAACGTATAACAGCAAGGCTAACAATTGTACCCAATTTTCTCCAAAATTTAGAGTCTGACCCTCATCCTGAAATTGAATCGCATCCAAATATTTCGATTGTCCCTCTGTCCCCTCACCCCGCATGTCTCCAAACGAGCAACAAGCTCTTGTTTACTATCTACGGTCCACTGAAGGTGCTTTTCCAAATGGTATCTCTCTGGAAATGCCTGGCGTATTCTATTGCCCCAGCTCGATGGCTTCTCGTCCAGGTAGGTTGATCTTCAAGGAAACAACAATCCCAAACTATATCTGTGCTGTCTGAACATCCGCTGACCTGGAGTCTTCTAGAACCCGCCTTCAATTCCCACACTTGCAGTATCCTCCATATCTTGCTTCCTACGACAAACTCGCTTGGTGATTGATTGGCATAATTTTGGATATTCCATTCTAGCACTGAAGCTTGGTCCAGCTCACCCACTCGTTAAGCTATCAACTTGGTATGAGAAGAAATTCTGCAAAATGGCTTCGGCCCATCTATGCGTAACCGATGCCATGCGATCAGTCCTCAAAAAGGACTTCCAACTTCAAGCGCCTATCCTGCCCCTGCATGATCGTCCAGCGAGCCACTTTCAACCCATTACTGATTCGAAAGCTCGCGACGAGTTCCTTGCCTCCATACCCGAGACAAAAGATGTGCGTTCCTTGCTAGACACTGGGAAACTTCGAGTCCTTGTCAGCTCCACTTCGTGGACACCGGACGAAGATTTCTCAATCCTCATAGACGCATTGCTGCAATACTCGGAACAAGCTGTCACTCAGCCACATCTGCCACATATTCTTGCCATAATTACCGGGAAGGGTCCGCAAAAGCAGATGTACCTGGAGAAGATCGCAGCTCTTGAGGCTTCCGGCAAGCTTCACAGGGTGACAATCCGTACTGCATGGCTGACAGTTTCTGATTATGCTCGTCTGCTTGCATCAGCATCCCTAGGAGTCAGTCTGCATACAAGTAGTAGCGGCGTAGATCTCCCAATGAAAGTTGTCGACATGTTCGGTGCTGGTCTACCGGTTGTCGGGTGGAGTCGCTTTGAGGCATGGCCCGAATTGGTGACTGAAGGCGTGAATGGAATGGGATTTGGTAGCGCAATGGAATTAATGGAGCGGTTGGTAGACTTATTCGGTGATGATCAAAAACTGGCCAAGCTTCGAGGAGGTGCTCAGAAAGAAAGCCTTCGCCGATGGGACGATGAATGGAATCCAATTGCCGGGTCATTATTTGGCCTGACCTAGCAAAAGCTCAATCCCGCAAATAGATTTCTCATGCTGCCAAGGCAGCATCTTCTTCCAATTCCTGCTTCCCATTCATATCTCATACGATCCTCAGATGGGTTGGTCGTGGCAACATTGCTACTGTGTCAGGTAGGTTCCTTTAAACTTGGAGTTGCAGTAGAGACAAGTATCGAAAGCCGTGGCAATGCTCATGAAGACCGGACTTGGTGGTTCCTCGCGTAGACGCGCCACCAATTCTTCGTCAACGAACTCCGTCTGGCAGATAGAGCAGTATTTAGATATACCAGGCTCTTGGATTGCCTGAAAGGTCAGTCCACAGCGTGCTTTAAAAGGTCAGCTCAAGATGAAAAAGTTCTAGGAGAATACTTCGCTTACTGAAAAGATGCCCACTTTCACATTGCGCTTCTGTAGAGGAAACCCAAGGAATTCCGGCATCGCAAATATCACACTTCTCAAATAAGTAGCTCCCCGGTTGATCGAACTGATCCAATGATTTGCTCTCTATTACAGAAGCTTGGTTGGCGCATTTCGATATCTCTTCGCTCAAATCGGCACCTGACTTGATTGACAAACGCTCGAGAGCCTTTTGCGCTAGATGATGAGTTGAGGTAAGGGTCTCATCGACGATACTGCAACATGCTGCAGCATAAATGAGCCTTTGATCCTCTTGGATGAGCTCATTCTTTTTGTCGCACTGCGAAAGCAAGAAAGTAATGGCTTTCTCTTTCCCATTTCCTGCCATCTGTATACTTTGTTCTGGATTCGGTGCAAAAAGTGAACCGGAGTCCGGTGTCTGGTCAGGGTCCTCGATCGCAAAGCCCACAACCGCTCTCTCATCAGATGCGACTTTATACTGGATCATATTTGTTGGATGGCGAGTGACAAGAACGGCCATGACCCCACGGTGAGAAGCTAGGCCCCAAACTCGAACTCCGACATGTCCCCGCAAGTCACGGTCCAGATCATACTGTTCACGAATGGTTTTGATCGTCTTGGTCCACAGTGGGAGGCTCAGCCCATCGAAACCAGGATTTTCAATGCCCATGCTGGTACCTAGGGCGGCCGAGGTGCCCAGGTGGAGAGTGCAGGAATCATTTTGCTCGTCAGTCAAAACGGCCATGGCTGAGAATCATTAGCATTCATTGTTAATTGCCATCAATTAGATTTTCAGAACGTACCTGAAATGGGTTCCATGTCGCTGCGAGGCTCGCCGTCCTCAATAGGGAATGAAGAACTCATGACTGTCCAGACCTCGACTTCTTCTGTACTAGTTTCATTGTTTTGGTATAAAAAGCGGGACATTGATATCGTGAGAAATCCGGAGGTGATTCCAGACGCCAACGCCACCCTCGAAGAATTGCTCTAGAATCAAAGTCAGCGACTGTGGCTTTTTGGAAGGTATGGAAGCCTTAGGATAGTATAATAGGACAAGACGCACCGAATGAATCCATCTGAGTGGGCCTTCAACCTGGCAATGTGCCCATTTTGGTGAAAAACGAGCCAAGGGATGATGTACAAATTCAGCAGCAACTTGGTATTGCGGAGAACCTAAGCCATCCATCACCTTACTCAAAGTGGCGGATATCTTTAGGAAATATAATTGTTTTGCATATGCAGCGGCAAGCACTGATGTGGCAGAGTGAACCCCCTCTTCTTCGGTGTTTTGCGCAAATGTCCAAGGTCCAGTCGAGAGTGACAAGATACGAGCCTTCAGCTGAAGTGTCTTTTGAAGAATCGACCCCGGCGAAACATTGGGAGTGGTATTCTCCTGGCTCAGCTGAAGACTGCACAACTTCTCAGCACGATAAGATCGAACCGGTGACGGTGAGTTTGGAATTCTGCGAATTTGCAGCAGAATGAGCTCATTGGCATCATTCGCAACAGCCATCAGGTGAATACCCCATCGGCTTTCGGGTTCTGGCACTTGATCGGAATATTCGGGCTGCTGCGGAATCTTCAAAGGCGAAGACCAATGGAATGACCGAATATTTGCTTTTCGAAGTGGTTCCCCAGTCAGCATACCAGGCGTTGAGGGGTTGGGATGAAGTGCATGATTGACAATCGCGACCCTTGTCCATATCGCCTTGGGGCCGATGGGTTCCCATAAAGAGAGTACCAGACCCGATGTCAAGACGGCCAGGACACTACGACGGAACCGAGCCAGGCCTACAGGAGACCATGCCAAGCCAACAACGGTACTTGTTGACTGCTCTGCGGCCAGCGAGAAATCATCTCGGTTTTGAGGAGAGATCGGTGGCCATTCAGCATTGGTGAAGGTGTTGACACGGATGCGAGTGATATCCCATGCATCTTTCCCTTGAGCATCTGATCCTGTTCGGCTAGTTTTAGGCGTCTATTTTTAATTGTTAGAACAGACTATACGCGTAGGACTAGGTTGTTGCACGCACTAAAATCTGGACATTCTCTCCTGCAGCCACGGCCAGTTCTCCGTCAGGTGACCAGGAGAGAGCTTCGAAGCATGATGGAAGTAGCTGTAGCTCAATAGGGGTGAGCATCTTGCAAAATCCAATATCACAAGTCCCTAGTCAGCATGTTTGTTAATCGAAAAGAAGTAAGCAAAGGTGTAAATGGATGGAATTGTTTGGTGATGGACCCGCGATGCTGGGGAGCTGTCCGAATCTGGACTAGCGCCATTCTTAACTGCGAAAGAATTCAAAAACATTCAAAATTCAATAATTGCAATGAGAATACTTTTTAGATTTGGCAAAATGATGGTGGATGGTATTTTTGGTGCTATAATTAATGATAGGTTCCAGGAGTGAATTTGAACTGGTGATAAAGGTGGAAGAATCTCTCTAGTGAATAGTTTCAATTTAAAGAGTGGCATTTACAGACTGATTTATATACTTCGTCAAGTGGGAGTATACAACCTGAGTGTCACCATGGTGAATGTTACTGCTCGTACTAATTGAGCACCATTTTTCCATTGTGACTTCATATGTGAGCGCTGGTGTTAAAGGGTATCATTAAGACATTGTACATCGCTGGCAAATTAGTCGACGCGATCCAGCTTCTGCACGACCATGGCACTAGCAGCACCACCGCCGTTGCAGATAGCTGCCACACCGTACTCGCCGGGCTGCAGTTGATGAAGCAGAGTGACGAGGATACGAGAGCCAGAGCTTCCGAGAGCATGGCCCAGCGAGATGGCACCGCCGAGCATGTTCACATTGGCATTCTGGAGACCGAGGATCTATAGGAGATATGCGTTAGCCATGATCTGCAAGTGACTAGAAGAATAGTCAAGCAATCAAGGCAAAGATTAGCTTACCTTCTCATTGGCTTTGATGACAGCGGCGAAAGCCTCGTTGAATTCCCACACGGCAACTTGATCCTTGGTGATACCGGCCCGCTCCAAGGCGATGGGGACAGCCTTGGCTGGGGCGACGGGGAAGTCAACAGGGTCGATGGCGGCATCAGCTGTAGAGACAATGCGAGCCAGTGCTCGGCCACCAGTGCCAAATTCGCGCGCAATCTCCTTGTTCGCAAGGACCAGCGCCGATGCGCCGTCGTTCATGGTCGAGGCATTCCCCGCAGTAACGGTACCCGTACCATCGCGCAGGAAAGCGGGCTTCAAGGTGGTCAGCTTGTCGGCCCGGAGGTTCTCAAAGCCTTCATCGCGTTCAATGACGGTGTCACCCTTCTTTCCCTTGACAGTAACGGGAGCGATTTCATCGGCGAACTTGTTCTCCTTCCAGGCTGCCTGGGCACGTTCGTAGGAACGGATAGCGTATTGATCCTGATCCTCGCGCGAGACTTCGTATTTTTTCGCGGTCTGCTCGGCACAGATTCCCATGTGGAATTGATTATACACATCCCAGAGGCCATCCTTGATCAGGCCATCCTCCAGCTTAATCTCACCAAAGGGGGGCAGTTGGCTTGATCGGGGCATGTAGTAGGGCACACGGGTCATATTCTCCATACCACCAGCGACCTGGGCCTCAGCCAGACCTAACTGAATATTCTGGGCTGCCAACGCAACTGCTTTCAGGCCTGATGCGCACACCTTGTTAACGGTCATGGCCTCCACCGTTGAAGGCAAGCCCGCGAAGATAGATGCCTGACGGGCAGGAGCTTGGCCAACTGAGCCCTGAAGAACATTTCCCATATATACATCTGTGATCTTATCCACAGGGACGTTGCTCTTGCCGAGAGCGGATTTGATGGCGATCGCTCCGAGTTGGGGTGCGGAAACGGAAGCAAATGAACCATTGAACTAATTCCGATTGATGAGCGACTATCACTTATCACACAGAAAGATTGAGGAATCTCAAAAGGACACCAAGACTCTTCACTCACCTTAGCAGTTGGTGTACGGGCAGCACTGATAATGTAGGCTTCTTGGATTTCCTTGAATGACGGGCGTGCGGAGCTAAACTGCCTCTGACCGCGGAATGCGGGGAGAGCAGCCCGTACTGAGAGACGTGTAGACATTCTGGGGGCGGTAATCATGGTGAATATGAATGAAATGAAGATGTACAAAGCCGAGCAAAAGGTATTGGGTCGAGTGAGATCAACAAAGGACAAGAAAGAGGAAGAGGAGGAAGAATGTAGGAAGAACAACTACAAAACGCCCTTCCTCAAGCGCGGTTAACTGCGGCTGGGCGGGTCGGCCGCTTTCCGCCAGACCTCGGCATCCCGCAAATCACATGACATGACATACTTCAATACTGGTGCCTTAACACTCAGGCATGAATGTAATTTCATGTCATGACTAAGCAAATGGCGGGCCCCTCCTCAATTAAGTCGACCTCGACGCTCTTCATTGCTTCTTCTTCTTGGATGTTCATCCCTCACTGTTGCATCTTCCATTCTTCATAGACTTGCAGAAAGACCTTTTGGATTGATACCAGCTTCCGACCCAGACGGATTTATCATAATGTCGACATCTGCTCGCCGTCGTCTCATGCGGGACTTTAAGGTATGTCATTGTTCTAGCCAGTGTCAACTGGGCAATGAAGACATGGGCCATCCCTCTCAATTACGAACCCTGGCTGTGGTTTCAGTGAGAAGATGCATGAGCTGTAATCTGAAGCGTATTGTTCCGTCCATGTTCTTCTTGCCTTGGCTTGGTGTTTCCAGAATCTCTCCATTACCCAGCGAAGTCGCCCCCCTCCTCCCCACGCTAACATTTTCCCGTTTCTGTGACTCTAGCGCATGCAAACCGATCCCCCCGCTGGTGTTTCTGCCTCTCCCGTCGCCGATAATGTGATGACATGGTATGGGAATATCCTGAATACATGGAAGAGTTCTTTTTTTCTCGAAAACTCACACCTCTATAGGAATGCGGTTATCATTGGCCCCGCCGATACACCCTTTGAGGATGGAACCTTTCGTCTGGTGATGAATTTCGAGGAACAATACCCCAATAAGCCCCCCGGCGTGAAATTCATCAGTCAAATGTTCCATCCTAATGTCTACGGAACTGGTGAACTTTGTCTTGATATTCTCCAAAACCGATGGAGCCCGACGTATGATGTTGCGGCGATCTTAACGAGTATTCAGAGGTAAGATCAAGTTGATCACTTTACGTGCCCACCATACCTAGTATATGCTAACAATTCTTCTCCTCTAGTCTATTGAATGACCCCAATACCTCCTCCCCAGCCAACGTCGAAGCATCCAACCTCTACAAGGATAACCGGAAGGAGTACATTAAACGAGTCCGCGAGACTGTAGAAAAGAGCTGGGAAGACTAAGGGGAGAAATACTGAAGTGTGACCTGGAGCATCTTTTCATTTTCTTCATCCCGAATGTTTCCATCTCATCTTGGTGCTTCTTTTGTCGAAATATTGGGGATTGAAACCAGTTGGGAGAAAGCGAATAATGAATAATACCAGAGTCGAGCAACGGCTGCAGTCTGGCCGTTTGATCTGCACAGCGTGGGGTTTGGGCGCCTGGTTTCACTTGACTTTGTCATGTTATGTTATGTTATGTTATTTTTTTTTTTTCATCCATTCGATTCCATTTGACTTCATTATGTCTCTCATTTTGTTGATTGTCCTGGATGAGTCTATAGTTATTTGTGCATTGTGACTCCATTCTGACCCATCCATAGCTTTTGCATAGCCTCAATTAATACCTTGACTTTTATGAATAAATTATCTATAATAAAATATAAATATAATATAATTTATATAATTATACTCCTGCTTGAATATAAAAAATAAAGTTGCTGCAGTCTGCAAGTCCAAAAAGAAGCGGTCGGCCAAGAAGATTCGCCCAAACGGGCGATCCGTCAACAATTGGGAAATCCTCCACTTTTCGACCTTCTCTCCCTTTCTCTTTTCCCTCTTCTTCTTCTTCTTCTCCGCCTCGACGACTACCTTCAGTGGATCCAGGCTGACTTGATTTGATTTCTTTTCTTTTCGTGTTGAATTTGACCCCTTTCTTTTCAGCTGAATTTCTGTCCTTTTATTGGCGCAGTTCACGTGGTGGTTACACCCCTATTCCCTTGGTTTCCCAGACAAATCCCCGGTATTTCTTCAGCTCTCCGGGATTTGTCTGCCCCTCCTTAGGGCTGAAGTGTCCTTTGTTTTTACCCCCTTTTTTCTTTGTTTGTGAATACGTGTGAGAGGGAGAAATACTATCGGAAAATCGCAAATATGGCGTAAGTATTACTTCAAATTCTGATCAATTGGAACCCGTCTCTGACTCGGGTCTTTTTAGGTCTGCGGGGTCCAACACCATCAAGGGTACGCACAACATGGAAGATGCGGTGGAGTAAACAACAATGCTAACCCCCCAACGCGTCTAGTTGTTGCCCGATTTCGGCCTCAGAATAAAGTTGAATTATCTTCGGGAGGTCAGCCAATCGTTGCTTTTGAAGGGGAAGAATCATGTAAAATCACGGTGAGTGACGCAACCCATAAACAATGGGTGAGAGCTTAACTGACAGGGAGGGTGGATTTTGTGATACAGTCCCAAGAAGGATCGGGGGATTTCACCTTTGATCGGGTGTTTCCTATGGACTCAGCTCAAGCCGACATTTTCGATTTCTCGATCCGACCAACTGTCGATGATATATTGAATGGATACAATGGAACGGTTTTCGCCTATGGTCAGACGGGTGCAGGAAAGTCGTATACGATGATGGGATCCGATATTGATGACGATATGGGCAAGGGTATTATTCCACGAATCGTCGAGCAAATCTTCGCCAGTATTTTGACAAGTCCGAGCAATATCGAGTACACGGTACGGGTTAGCTACATGGAAATTTATATGGAACGAATTCGGGATCTGTTGATGCCGACAAACGACAATCTCCCCGTCCACGAGGAAAAGAACCGCGGTGTCTATGTGAAGGGATTACTGGAAATTTACGTGTCGAGTGTGCAAGAAGTTTACGAGGTTATGCGCCGTGGTGGTAATGCTCGAGCTGTGGCCGCGACCAACATGAACCAGGAATCGTCTCGTTCGCACTCCATCTTCGTTATTACTGTCAGCCAGAAGAACGTCGAAACAGGTTCTGCCAAAAGTGGTCAGCTGTTCCTCGTCGATTTGGCTGGTAGTGAAAAGGTTGGTAAGACAGGAGCCAGCGGTCAGACTCTCGAAGAAGCGAAGAAGATCAACAAAAGTTTGAGTGCTCTTGGAATGGTCATCAATGCGCTTACCGACGGAAAATCGACTCACATCCCATACCGTGATTCTAAACTCACTCGAATCTTGCAAGAATCTCTCGGTGGTAACTCTCGGACGACATTGATCATCAACTGCTCTCCCAGTAGCTATAACGATGCTGAGACGGTGTCCACTCTACGTTTTGGTTCGCGTGCGAAGGCAATCAAGAATAAGGCCAAGGTCAACGCTGAGTTGAGTCCGGCCGAGTTGAAATTACTTCTGCGCAAGGCCCAGAGTCAAGTCACCAACTTCGAAGCGTATATCTCAGCATTGGAAGGCGAAGTCACGACATGGCGCAACGGTGACAGTGTTCCTAGGGATCAATGGACCCCTGCACGCAGCAACGAGATTGTCAGCACTGCCAAAGTGGAGGCTCGCGCTCCTCGACCTGGCACTCCATCTCGCCTCCAGGAAACTGCACGCGCCGAAACCCCACGACCCGATTCTCGACTTGGAGACCGTTCGAGCACGCCCAGCCTGGTGCTGGAGAAGGACGAGCGAGAGGAATTCCTTCGCCGGGAGAATGAACTGCAGGATCAGATTGCTGAGAGGGAAACCCACATTGTCAATGTCGAACGCAGTCTCCGTGAGGCTAGAGATGAGCTCAAGTCAATCAAGGAGAACGCCGGTCGATCTGGCAAGGACAATGACCGCTTAAATACCGAGGTCAACGAGCTGCGCATGCAGCTAGAGAAGGTATCATACGAGGGCAAGGAAGCTGCTATTACTATGGATGGTCTGCGAGAAGCAAACGCTGAGTTGACCGGTGAGCTAGACGAGGTGAAGCAGCAGCTTCTCGATGTCCGCATGAAGGCCAAGGAGACCACGGCCGCCATGGATGAGAAAGAAAAGAAGAAAGCCGAGAAGATGGCGAAGATGATGGCTGGATTCGACCTTGGGGACGATGTGTTCTCAACCAACGAGCGTAAATTGCAAGGCCTGATTTCGCGCGTTGATGCTTTGCACGAGGTCAGTGCAGCGGGTGAGACCATCGCTCCTGATGACGTCCTTGAGCTCCGGACCAGCCTCCTTGAGACACAAGGATTTATTCGTCAGGCCGAGTTGACGATGAATGATCGAGGAGAGTTCGGCGATCTGCAGGACAGTCGCCGTACAGAGCTTGAAAAGAAGTTGGAAGAGGTCCAGAAGGATTACGAGGATCTTCTGTCTCGCAATCTTGGCGAAGGAGATATGGAGGAGATCCGCGAGCGACTTGAAAAGTCCTTTATCAGCCGCAAGGACACCGAAGCTGCCGCCGTGGACGAGCTCCGTGCTGAAATCACCCGCAAGGACGAAGAAATGACCAAACTAAGACAAAACCTGGTTGACACTGAATCACGCACCTCGACTAACGGTGCTGCCAGCAAGACACTTCAGCAGCAGATCTCTGAATTCGACGCTATGAAGAAGTCCTTAATGCGTGACCTGCAAAATCGTTGTGAACGTGTCGTCGAGCTCGAAATCTCGCTGGATGATGCGCGGGAACAGTACAACAATGTGCTCCGGTCTTCAAATAACCGCGCCCAACAGAAGAAGATGGCGTTCTTGGAACGTAACCTTGAGCAACTGACCCATGTTCAACGCCAATTGGTCGAGCAAAACAGCAGCTTGAAGAAGGAGGTTGCCATTGCTGAACGCAAACTGATTGCGCGAAACGAACGCATTGCTAGTCTCGAAAGCTTGCTCCAGGAGAGCCAAGAGAAGTTGACCCAAGCCAACCACCGGTATGTACCCTTTGTTCCTGTTACTAGTTGCTTCGAAGATACTAATCCTCTTCACAGATTCGAAGCTCAACTTACTGCTGTGAAAGAGCGCCTGGAAGCTGCCAAGCAAGGTTCCACCCGTGGTCTACCCACGATGGATAGCAATGGGAGTTTCAGCTTTGGAGGATCCCGTATCGCGAAACCGTTACGCGGAGGTGGGGGCTCGGATGGGCCGCCGGCGAACGCGAACGTCGCGGGTGTTCAATCGCAAGAGGCGACTGGCAAGCGTACGAGCTGGTTCTTTGACCGCAAGTGATCCAGTCACGCCCTCTGAAGAGTGCTCATCATTTGCAATGCTACTCTTAAAACTTGATGGCTGCATTCCGTGCACTCCGGATATCTTTCAATTTGTCCTTTTGACCCTGGCCTTTGGCTGACATTGCTCATACCTTAACGTCGTCCCACGAGTCTCATCTTCTTTCTTGTTTCTTTTCCTTTTTGTCTTCACCCGTTCCTGGGTTGCCCTCAACGCCGGGACAGGCGGACTTGACTCAGATTCCCGTCCTAGCTGACGTTTCTTCTTTGTTCTGTCTTTTTCCCCCTCATATTTTGCTTCATTTTTCAGTACATTAGATCGCGCCCTGTCTGTCCGTCAGGGACTGAAGATTCATGAATCTTCCCGATACCCTTTGTACATCACACCCAGATAGAATGCAGGGAGCTGGTAAGTAGTCTACGATGGAGATGGATCAGTATGAAGCAGTTCGACTGTGTCGAGATGATGATGTGATATATACTACTATAAACTGCGATAGTTCCGGATTTTCAGAGTACTCTCATGCCAGTATTTAGTGGTAGATGTTCAGTTTGAAGTTATTCTACGGGCTGAACCCTGAATGTCGATTACTAGTCACTTGTATTAGTATTCATCTAGAAGAGAATGCTGTACATTATTTGGATTCGCTCGACAACATACTATGTTGTGGTCGTATATCAGGATAATCCATTCCTCCAGTCGAGCAATATTCGATATTTACTTAGACGAGTATACCCTGATAAGAGAATGAAATGCATACAAAAATTATAATGGTTAAATGTTGCTGCAGACATGAGCAGAGTATGATACTATACAAAGTTTCTCATTCCTTTCCCTTTGATTTTTTTTCCCTCTTCATCTTCTTATGCTTGCGTCTTTCTTCTCGATAATGACTTGTTTCCCCCATGTCTTTTTGAATGTGTACGTCTTGAAACCGGCTCCTGTGATGGCTGCAAACCCTCCTCTCCCTGCTTCATGTTCGACCCGAGTTTGTCACTGATTTGATGTCGATGCCCTGATTTTGGTGTGGATTTTCGACACCGACCAGAAAGAGATTTGGTCTTATCTGCGTCTCGCTTTTCCCATTTCTTTCTCTGAGCAAGACAATGGGAAATATGGGATTCTTGAATCATGTCCTTGCCTAATGACTGCAAGTTGCGGCTTGTCTCTTGAGAAGCCAAATTCCCATCTAGAATCCATTGTTGAAGACGTCGAGGGAAGCTATCATAAGGTCTGAGAGAAATTCTTTTCCACAGGATGGTAATCTGCGGAATTTCGGTGATGGTTTTACCCTGCTGCATGATTGCGTTGATGAGGCTGGTATCAAAACTTGCCTCGTATAGATAGATGTGATTGGCGTCCAGTTCCCAATTGTGTAATAACAGGCGGGACTTTATCAAAACAAGAAACATATCAGTAAATAAGCCCAAGACATGTCACTCGGATAAAATCAAGACTCTACCGTTATGTTTTTACAGGAGGAATTATCCTGTTTGAGATGACAACGAGCTTCGGCTATTGCAAGTAACATGAACAGCAGATATGGATCTCGAGTCCAGGTATTTGTAGTCCATCTAGAACACTGTCTAGCGAAGTAACTGCCTTCCAATGAAGGATGACGACGTTTAAAGCTCATTTTTCCTTCTCGAAGGTCCCTTAGTTCTTCGTAGTCTAGATAGCCTATGAATCGCGGTGGATCCTCTGCTGGGTTGCTTCGAATGTGTTCGCGGTGCATAAATATTGCATATTGTAAGATATTACGTATTCTGATATTTTGGAAGTAGAATGGACGCCCTGGGCTATCAACGTTCTTTGGATTAGTCGGTTCTATTCATTCAAGATTCACGCTGAATATAACTGGACAATGAGAATGCGGATGGGAAACATGCCCGTACCGGCGATCTGGAAAAGGTCCCTCTTCCCAAGGTCCTGCTGAAGCTAAGATTTCAGTAAGACATTCCAGTCTTGTCATGGGGTTTGGATGCGTAGCGAGTAGTTCCGTGAGACCTGGTGAGACAGTTGTGACCAAGCGAGACCAAGGGGATGATGATGATGCATCTGTCCAATTGTCATTCGGAATATATTCATTGTATGCCGGATCAATATTTTCAAATTGACATCCGATTTTATGGAAACAAGCGTAGGTCCATCGAATGGGATCAATCCATAGCCCTAAACGGGCGAGTTGATGGCTTAAGGGTTGAGGTTGGTGATCAGCCATATTTCAACAACAACGTAGAATAGTATTTCTTGATTTCGATGGAATTGTGGATGATCAAAAGGATATAAGACATTCAAACTAAGCAGTCTCTTTCATGCTTGGTCTTTGATTGTCTTTCTTCAGGCTTTTCTTTGTCAACAACTGGTGGAATAGCTATTGCACAGGCACTTCTACTACCAAACAGTGGCTAGAAAGAAATAAAGAAATAAAGAAAAATAAACGTTAAAGGAAATAATGGATGTGAAAGAGCAGCAAATCATTTGGATTGTAAAGAATATGAAGAATGATATCTCAATTCGGATATTCCTAATTAGATGTACTTTTGAATTTGTTTCTTCACAGCTTTTGTATTCAGACATGCTCAATTTGAATATAGTGACAATGTTAATAATTACAGATTTTTAGAATTCACGATCGAATTCTAGGGGTCCAGTCCTTCTGAGAGGCTCCAGAAAAGAACATAATAGAAAGCAAGACAGTCTAAGTATCATCAACTAGACTGACTCGCACCCCTTCCAGTCCCATAGTAGTTGCAATTCGATCCATCCAGTCTGTCGTTGGAGGTTGGCGTAAATCAGGAGTCACCTGAGACTCGATCATCAATCGAGATCGGTCAGAGGAATCTGGAGAGCCCGGAGGTGTGAGAGGACATGCTCCATGATCATTGCTGATACCCATTCGATCCGAGACAATACGATTCTCAGCCTCGGCAGCGCTACGCTGAGAGGGATCAAGGAGCATGATGAGATAATTCGACATCAGGATGGCAGATCGAATGCCTTTGATAGATAATGTGGTAAAGCCATCGAAGAAGTGATGAGGAATGGGCCCGATGAAATCAACTCGCGGCTCACGGCCAGCTCGCAGCGTCGAGACCGACATGCTAAACTCAGTGTGAATACCACGCAATACGGCACGCATAGCCAGAATATCCCGCAGAAGGGCTGGCCGCTCTCGCTTTGAAGTGATTCCCTGCAGTTCTTGAGTACGTTTCACCAAACCAGGAAGTTTGACAACTTCCCGAAAAGCGCGCTCGGTGATGTCTGTATAGACGCAAGAGTCGGGCTGTTTGGCATTTTCAGCCGCGATAAGTTCATTCAATTCCTGCCATTCGGGTTCCTCTAGAAAACAAGCTTCGCCTGTAATCAATGCTGCAGTGACCAATATGTTTCGAATCGCTATGTACAGCGCGCATCCGAAACCCTGTAGATGCGCCTGGGGCCCACGCATTCGCATCATTTCTCGGATACCCGAAACATGATGGATCCATCCGCCTGGGGTGGTGCAGGCGTGCATCTCAAATATGGTTAGGGCTATGGCCGCCGAAAGTGCTTCATCGGATGTAGCGGTTGACTGATCGGCCAACAGATTGGAAAGGCCACGGAGAGAACGGATGTAGAGTTCACGCCCGGCATCAACATATCGGGGATCTTTGTAAAGACTGCCAGTGTAGATGGTTGTTAAACTGCGAATGGCCCAGTCAAAGGGCGACTTGGTAATGCCACCCCTTCCATCCACATACTCGACCCAGTTAATGGGCACCCTAGTCTCGGTGGCTTTGAAGTAGCAGGGGAAAGCGGCCATGACAAAATTGATGTACAATTGCGTCTGTTGAGCACAGGCAGCTTTGGCGACCAGCGAGGGCGTCACCTTCTCATCGATGGACCAAATGGTAGCATGCCGTGCATCTGTACGACCTGGTCGCTTGGTGATCAGTCCCTGGCTACTGCTCGATCGAACGGTCGAGTTCGAGACAGATGATGTGGAGCGCGATCGGTCTGGCAGAGGAGAAAACTGGCGTTGGCGGGCTTTGGGGGCCCATTGCGCCCGCGTAGATTGACAAGGCAGTTGAGCATCACGGCATTGTGAACAGGGAGAATAGCCATCGCACTGGGAGAGAGCGTTAATCTAGGACAATCATTGAAGTACACGCAAGTACAGCAGATGGATATTCGGCAGTGGCGTTGAGTGAGGTCACACTATTCCACTGGGGTACACTAGCGTCATGCTTGTATCAAGCGGATGAGGGTCCACCTGTCAAGCTTCACTAAGGCAAAATCAAGTCTTTCCGCATGAGGATGAGGCTCAAGTGGTGGTCTCGGGCTAATCGAAGTGGGGATTGTCCATGCTTGACGGCTAAGGGGAGAGAAAAGGGGGGGGGGGGGGGGGAGGGGGGGGGGGAGTGACGGAAGGGGGGGGGGGGGGGCATGGAAAACGGGGGGGGGGGGC
>Ga0102593_1000336_pt1 | contig 92924 bp, 88 predicted proteins | sample AraplaCol_mMS_r2_2_FD_76862 | JGI IMG/M metagenome (GOLD analysis project Ga0102593, IMG submission 76862) | Arabidopsis root microbial communities from North Carolina, USA - plate scrape MF_Col_mMS_r2 (SPADES assembly) (version 2) | ecosystem: Host-associated > Plants > Roots > Endosphere...
GTTATGCGGGTTCCGGCCACAAACAGATTGCATACTGCATCTCGTCCCGGGCGGTATGTTGTCTCTGCGCTCTGCCAGTTGTTATGTATTGTGTCATCTCGGTGTAGACCTTGGTTCTGGCTGCCTGGTTTGACCCGGAATACAGTTGTCGCACTGAGCTGTGGCGGATCGGTGATAGTGTGTTGCTTATCACCTATCTAAACGGCGATAGAATACATTAATTAATGAACCAAGTTATCTGGGCGCTGGTATTGATAAATACAGATAGTCGAGAGCACTTACCCAATACGGACCGAAGCGGTTTGTGAGAAAATAATCTGCCACCTGGTGCCAGAGAGTATTGTTGACCACCTCCTGGGTAAAGGTGGTGGATTTGCCGGGCACCCCGGTGATGGACATCGTGTGCGGTCTGATTTCTGCGCTATATCAATAACCAACCATTTGAATCGGTGGCAGAAGGCTTACTGAGACAGGATTCAGAGCGATCAAGATAGGGTGCCGTATCGTTTAAGATTTGGTTAACACTCGCGCGAGACACCAGGTTGCGCACCACGCAGACCCCCGCTGTTTCCATATACGTAACAATAGCGGAAACAGCATCTTTCTCTACAGAGATGGTTCGGGCGTCGATTTCTGGCAGTTTGGTGGTTGTTGGAGCTGGAGCGAGCTCAGGCGCAAGCGTTTCGCGGGCCATTTGAAAAAATTCGATGCGCAAGGCCGCGGTCGAGGGGACTGGATTCAAGTAGGAGATTGATACAACGGTGATTAATAGATCTTTATATGTTTAAGGTCCTCGTTCTTCACTGGAAATATGGGGATAATCCTGGCACGAATGTCTGCAAGGACTAGACAGATGGGTAGTACAATAGATGGATAGGTAGTACAATAGATGGATAGGTAGTGCAATACATGGATAAGTAGTACAATAGATGGATAGATAGTACAATAGATGGATAGGTAGTGCAATACATGGATAAGTAGTACAATAGATGGATAGATAGTACACTAGATGGTGGATAGGTAGTACAATACAGGAATAAGTAGTACAATAGATGGATAGATAGTACGATAGATGACCAAAGCTTGAACGATACGGCACCCCATCTCGATTGCTCTGAATCCTGTATTGTACTACCTATCCATCTACAGGTTTAGTGAGCAGCTCATGATCAGGGTTTGAGCCAGTTTTTTCGAAACCGGCTGATAGTATGAGTGGTTCATGAGGAGTTTTTCCGCTCATGAAGTGAGGCAAAGCTATTTTTCTTTTGGCAAAATCGCATGATTATGCAAAAGTTTAGCAGTAATGCTGTTGTATTGGTAGTAGTAATGATCTTTGCCGTTATACAGATCGCATTATACAGAACATATTCGTATCAATAAATAGTACTATATGTTCTCTGAATGTTATACTATACTATACTATAATGGCAAATACAACAAGAATATAAAATATTTGATAAGAATTTACGATTATATCAAATTTACCAGATCCCAATGATTCAGGAAATCGAAACTATCTATATTAATCACATTATATAATTTCAATAAATGGTTCAAATAATGACTGACAGTATAGAAAAGTACTGCCGATATTAATGAAAATCCCTTTTCTAGATAGTAGTCCATGCCAAAATCTTTCAATATCTCCAAGAATTCAAACCTTTCGATCCCGTGGATAAAGGATACTGTAATAGAACTAAGAAGCAAGCTAGCACTTGTTGACTTAGGCTTGAAGACAATGACGTTTATAAGAATAGATTCGATCACTAAGTAGATACAGAAACCGATTCTTGAAGAAACTTCAAAGAATCCTTTACATGCGAGCGAAGTCATTCAGCCGATTCATCACATGGATGCTTCGACACGTATAAGTGCCCTATGCGGGAGCGTAGTGCCAAGGATGCTTCATTCAGGTAAGATAGGCATCACGCCACACCGCTTGCACGAAGCTGAAGTTTCATTGTTAGGGAATCCCGTGACAATTCTTCATTCATAATAAAAGGTTTCTATATTTACTCCCTATTGAGGGATGAAAAAACAAGTATATACACAGAAAAAACCGAGTACATCCTCTTTAGAAGGAGACGATCTCAGATGTACTAAGAACTGTTGTGCCCTGAAGGGCGGCAACTTGAATGTAGTTGGTGGGAGGGCTGGTCAGGTTGGCCATAGTCTCGAAACCAGTGCGATTGGCAGAGCTGATCTGCTGGTTGTTGACCGAGTCTTCAGAAGTGGCAGAGTAAATGACCCAGTTATCATAGTCCGTGGCACCGTTCCAGCTCATATAAACCGTGGCACCATCATCGGTACGGGCCACATTCACGATAGGCTTCCAGAATGGAACAGCGCTCCACTGGCATCGATAACCACGGTAAGAAGCAACCGCATCGTCGTCGCCAAATTGAGCGCTGAAAACAACGTTTCCGTCGCCATCGTACTCTTTCACCTTCGAGATGGAACCATAATCCATGAAGACGTGGTTGCTTGTTTCACTAATCAGCTGATAACTTCCTTGGCTGACAGAGTGGATGACATCGTCAGGGTCGCTGAGGGAACGAAGGCTAGTGACAGTCTTCTTGGTCAAGTCGATGGCCAGACTAACGCCAGTTGTGGGAGACTCGTTATCAGTGGGAGTGTTGGCATTATTGAAAAGGTTCAGGACCAGGCCTTCGTCGGTTTCGTTGAAGACACGCATGTCGTGTTGCCACGAGAAGTTGGTGTTACCGATCTGCTTGAAATCTCCACCATCTTCACCACTGATGCGCCAATTGACACTGCCGTTGCTGTGAAGATAGTAGCCAGACCACATATGACGAAGAGAGACCAGATAGCCATCGTTGGTAGTGGTGATAGCGTTGATATGATAGGCATCGTAAGGTGCATCTTGGGTGCCGACATCGTCAGCGACCTTTTGGTGAGAAGTTGTCAATGGGATATCATCCTCGTGCTCGAGGGCGCTCCACGAATTAAGGATCTTGTTTGTGACAATGTCGATTTCGTAGAAGTGGCTGTCGAGCATCCAGTCCGAGGAATTACCACCGATAGAAGTCAAATCATGCTGAGTGAGGTTATACGCGGTGACTAAAAGGGTATTGCGAGGGGTGATGCGACTCTCGTGTAGATCAATGTAAGAATCCTTTGTCGAGTTATCCGGAGTGACAAAATCACCAGTCAGAGTCACGGTATGGATCTCTTTGTAGGTATTGTCGAGAATATGCACTGTTCCGTAGCCGTAGCCAATATCCATCATATCACCGGCCCAGAAGGTGAGAACATCAGTGCCGTTCAATTGTTGGATCATGAAGTTCGCTGTCACCTCCTCGGGGCCCTCGTAAACCAGATTTCCCTCGTCATCATAGATGAGTGCAGCCTGGCCTGCGGGCTGCACGCCTCCACGGGGTCCAACGAAGATGAATCCCGGCTCAGTTGTACCGGTCTTATTGACTACCAGCGTAGGAGGCTGAAAGTCCATGGACTTGTAAGTAGAGTAATCCCAAGCTGCGACATTGATCGATAGAAGCAGCGCGCTACCGGCAGTATACCACCAGGGAGTCATTTTCGCAACTTGATAGAGCCGTTGTTGGTATGCAAGTTGTATACTTCAAAAGGAACGAATGAGGCTCGAATAAAGGAATGGCGACAGTCAGAGCTGCGAAGGCGTGCGAATTCGAATCTACCAACGGCGCAGCATCTTTTCCTTTTTAAAAAAGAAAAAATTCCAACGACCTCCGGCATTGCCCCTTCATGTCCCGCGCCCTCAAACCAAGCCCTGAAGATCATTGCCGCAGCCCGGCCGGATGGTGGATTCGAATATCGTCATAAGCCCAACCACGGTGGTTCCCAACGAGTTCCCTCATGAACTTCCACCACATCAATCCACATATTCCCCGGAACCCGGAGTTTTCGGGATCCAATCCCCTTGGCTCTCGTCATTGCGGACCTATCACTCCATGAATATCTCCCGATGCTAAAGGGGCAAGGGTTATGGCACGTACAAGGATCAGATAACAATCCTCATACAACCCCTCAATGGGGTACGGGGTGATCTCCTTCATATCGATTGAAAGTTTGTGAACACGCATAGACCAACCAAATTGCACTACAGAAAACTAGCGATAGCCAAGGTGAAGGATCGTCGAGCTGATCAGCGTGGCTGTATGCTTCGCATGGCAAATTGACCCATTTCAGACGAAACTCGTGTGGTCGAATAAGCCATCAGTGCACGCGTCGTACCCATGTTGGCAAGAAATGAAGGGTTGTGGAGTGGCCACAAAGCAACGCGAGTGGTGGTTCCAAAGAACGAGGGCCCGTGGGAAAGTTGAGAGGCGAAGATTCCCCTGGCGAGGGATCGGCTCGGAATAAACTGGATATGGCAGGTCCTTGTGGACCCGAGTGAGGAATATGAGGAACGGGGCATTTACATGCGTGTTGAACTCTGTAGAATGAGAAGATACGGCATTGACGGAAGAATATTTTTTCGCTTCTCTTTTTTGCGTTGTTCTGCATTTCACCGGCGCTGACCGACGGTGATCATCGTCGATGCGACACGGGCTGCTTCAAATCGAGCATTCGCAGTCAGTGAGAGTGAAGATGGGATATCTGAGCCACTCACACTACACTTGAAGCTAGTTGAACGATAATCTTGAATTCATTTCAAGGATTGATTTTAAGGCATGAGAGGTAGGTCTACTTTATGATCCAATATCACAGCTGCATTGATGCAATTTGCGGATCCTATATTACTCGTACCAATAGAGTGCGTATGGTTCAAGATTGAAATCCATCATGGCACCATCTGATCCATAGGACCTTCTATTTGGAAAAGAATAATATCAAATAGCATGGAAACCTCTGTAGAGCAGTTCAAATGGAGTAGCAAACAACATATAGGCATTTCGAGGATCATAGCGGCCCAATCCGAGTACTACTCTTTAGTACTAAGACTCACTATAATCTTCTCAAGGATGACCAGCTTTCAGCTATTACTGATATTGATTTCTTCAACTTGAAATTTCAATTCGAAATTAATTTATATCATCTATCAGAGCTCAATCATTCTTCTAGTCATCCTCTCCTTCCTACCTGGTAGGGTTTGACAGTCTTCTCCCTATCGCTTCCGGTACCTGGTAGGTAATTAACTATTCCAACTACCATGTAACTACCAGTATGATGCTCACTATTAGTAGCGCGAATTGGTATTAAAGCTAACTATCAGGCTGTTCATTTTCAATATGAATCAATTTGTTAGTTAGTCAGTGGCAAGCTTAGCAATGCGATAATCCTTCGCTATGACATCTTATTCCTCGGTACAAGCCGTTTACAAGTGCTTCTGGAGTACTTCGATGCTTTTCCCCGCAAGCCATCTTCTGCTTTTGGTCCATCACCTCATAACGCTGACAGATGGCCTATTCACCAGGATAGAAGCACGCAATTTCAAGCATCGGCTACATCTTGTGCCATCTAGAATCCGACTACAATTTACTCCCAATGCATACAAGGGCATATAAGTCACAGAGCCTGGTTGATGTGTCGCGTCCTGCTTCAAGCAAATCAGCGTTCACCATGCTGCTGTCCAGAGATCCACGCTAGCTTAGCTATTATTTGACCACCAATTATCGCAATGACTACTCGCCTCGTACTCGGCTGCAAGCCGGTCGGCTCTCGCCTGGCCTCGGAAAGTTATCCATGAAAGGAACAAAAGTAACATTGACACCAGAAATGAAAGGAAAACATAAACTCACTAGAATTACTGGACCCTAGAATATGATCTACTATAAATCCACTTCATCCCCACTTTACCCCAGATCTGAGCTTAGAACCCTATTTTTCAGCCTTTACTACAGGAAGAAAGGACAGCTCTTTGGGAATCATAGAGAATTCACAGCTTATTACCCCATTCTGTGTCCCAAAATCTGAAAGTCAAATCAACGGCATTTAAAATGGGGCGCAAACTTGGCATCTTCAGGGCCGTTTACTTAGTCTCGGCCAGCTGCATGGGTTCTTTTGCGTTTGCCTTTGATACCGGCATCATCAGTTCGTCCCTACCTTGAAATCTAACATACGAGTCTGGGTTACTAAATTTCCATCGTTCATGATGCAGGTGGTGTTCTTTCTCTATCTTCATTTCAGGAAGACTTCAATTATGCCCACTTCACGAAAGCCCAAAAAACCACCGTGAACTCCAACGCTGTCTCGATCCTCCAGGGAGGCGCATTTTTCGGATGTTTCCTCATTTCTCCAATCGCTTCGTATCTTGGTCGTCGAAAAGGGCTTATCATTAGTTCCCTCATCTTCACACTTGGTACAATATTGCAAGTCATCAATACAGGTACTCTGGGCACTTTCTATGCCGGACGTGTGGTGGCTGGATTCGGGATCGGGTCGGCGACAGTCTTGATTCCCATGTACTCGGCGGAAATGTCTCCCAAGGAGATACGCGGTCGGCTAGGTGCCTGTTTCCAGTTATTCTTTGCACTTGGTGTCATGATTGCATACTGGACAACATATGCTGTAGCGAAAGACCAGGCTGTTGGAACTAATCAATGGCAGACAGCACTGGGCCTTCAGCTTCTAGGGTCTACTTTTCTGCTGATCGGTATGTGTACAGTCAAAGAGAGCGCGCGATGGCTGGCTTCAAAGGGAAAGATAGACAAAGCGCGTGAGTCGCTGAAATGGGTTCGCGGTGGAGAGGAGACAGAAGAACTTCAGAAAGAGTTCGATGAGATTCTGGCTGGTATCGAAGAAGAAGCTCGCGTCAAGGAGAACCTGACTCTCCGAGAACTCTTTCTCCCTGTCAACAGGTATAGGTTTTTCATCGCCATTTCAATTCAGCTTTGCGCTCAGCTCACGGGAAATACCTCATTGGCATACTATGCCACTCAAATATTCAGTGCTGTTGGCGCCGGTGGTGCGGCCAAGCTGGTTACAGGTTTCTTTGGCCTCGTCAAAGTATGCGGTGTACTTATATTTCAGATATTCGTGTTGGATCGTGTTGGTCGTCGTGTACCTTTCATGGTAGGGGCTTTTGCCATGGGGTCATTCATGCTGATCATTGCTTGTATTCTGGCAACCCACCCCGTCAGTGCGAATGCCACGAAGACAACATCAGCCGGTATAGCTTGCATTATCATGACCTATGCGGAAGCTTTTAGTTACAACATGTCTTGGGGGCCACTCCCATGGCTTTATATGGGAGAGATTTTCTCGAGTCGAACTCGCGAGGCTGGCGTTGCCACTGGAGCTGCCTCTCAATGGCTTTTCAATTTTATGATGTCCCAGGTCACTCCACACGCCATTGATAACATTGGATGGCGCATGTTTCTAATGTTTGCTATCTTTAACTATGCCATCATTGTGTATTCATGGCTGGTCTTGAAAGAGGTATGTCCAACTTGTGGTATCAAATTGACACACATGGCTCACACGACTAGACATCGCAAATTTCCCTAGAAGAGATGCAAGAGGTATTTGGAGGGGCAAAGCATGGACCCAAACATATTGAAGAGGCATTGCATGTTGAGCATGCAGAGAGAACTGAAGATACCATGGCAGGGTCGACTCCTAAGCAATAGACCATGTTTATTGGTAGCACTGAATTCGGGCCATGGACTTCTGTTATACCCTTTTCTCCACAAACACGACGTAGTAACCTCACTCCACTAAATAAATCTTGCATCGGCCGTCTTTATCATGAAGTCCTCTGTGTGATTGGCTCGTTCCCCAGTTCTCGCCCCCGCCGCGGGGAAATGGCGGAGTTGAAGTGTTTTTAGCGTAACATCGTCGATTTTCATCTGCTCGATCATTTCCTTATGAGCTGCTGTGAAGTGTGATGTCGAATATTTCATTCGTTACGAAGTCCATCAGGGGGCTTAATCGTAGCTTCCTAATTAGATGCAAAAATGATAAACCTTCCCTTATTCGAGGAGCCTCTCTGTTAGCTGAGGCAGAGATTTCCAGGCTTACGCTTCAGTCGCGTATTGAAACTAACTCAACCTAGTGTCACGCCACCAACTTCTTTTAATAAACACAGCTTCTGGGGCTCTCTTCCTGAATGGACAACAACTCCGTTGTTAGCAAGCCTCTGGCAGAAGCACGAGGGAATATCACGTAACTTTATACGGGCCGCTCCTCCAGCGGCGGCTCTTCGATCCCATAGCGATTCGGCACTTACCTAAATCGATACCACCTAGCCCTCAAGATCCGCAAAAAAGACGTTCCGAGCTTGGCACGTCTTCCAATTGCATTTTACACTCCTTTCTTCTTAGAAAAGCCCCGGCTTTAGAAGCTAGATCTCCACTGTCGCGTCGAGTAAAAACTCCCAAATAACGCAGATCAGTTTACTAGCAGATATCATAAATAGCGCATTTGAGTACTTTAAGAGTAAGGTATCGTATAACGAATCCTTTCAGCCGACCTAGTCATGACCATTTCTACCTTGAATGTCTCATGGGGTCTTTGGAAGGGTCGCCTTGGCCCTCATCGTATCCAAGCCACGCCCAATTAGCAACTGGAAAGCCCACTAGATCCGCTTCTACTTTCTATAAACCGTTATAGTTATGCCTCGGAAGTGCCTTTCCCCAGTGGTCGAACCTTAAGTAGCAGGGCGTTGTGGAGGATGCCCCTGGCTAGAATAGATTAGCCTGGCGTTTTTCCACAAGAATCTGTTTTTGCTTCTCCTTCTCAAAATCTCTTTCATATGCACGAAAGCCTTCATAATTATTACAGGACTTCTCGGGTACAATTATTTGGATATCCCACTCATACCATGAACTAGTTGATCATGGCCGATCGAGTTGACCGGCCCACCGACCCTGATGGCTTGGTTCTTGAAGCATGGGGCCAGGGATTGATGGTTGGTAGCCTTCTCATTATGGCTGCAATTACAATTGCCAATATGAAAAGGCACATTTTACTGCACAAATTGATCTTTGCAGAGGTAAGCGTATGTTGTTGCTCGTTAAATTCGAAACGGTGCGATCATAGAAACATCTGATTTTTGAACAAACTGGCTAATCAGAAATTCAAAGCTGATCCTCGCCATGGCTCATGGGACATTCATTTTCCCTCATGATCCTACGTATGGTTGGTATCTATCTGTGACTGCAATAGGACTGAACGTTTCTTGGGCGCTACACAATGTTATCGCCTGGATGAAAAACCGCCCATTTCTTTCTCGTAAAGTCTCCATATTCTATGTTGTGACTATGGTACTTTGCTGGCCTTATTGGGTGTTGGAAATTTATGCCAATTTCACTTATTTCAACAACATCAACAAGATATTCCTCAAGACACGGCCTCTTGAACCACTCTTCCGGTATGAACTCTCTTGTTCCATTCTTAATTCTCTTTCATCTGTTAAACCCATGCCGTGAAATGGGTGCATGAGTCCCATTATAATATTTCAAGTCAAGAACTAATTCGTCAAGGGACCCTTGGTGGCTTTTCACCACAGCCTCTCTATTCTGGACCATCAAACGCCAGTATAACTTCAAACTATGGGAGTTGATACTAGTGAGTCCTCGGTTCGGAGTAATGCTTGCATCGATGTGTCTCTCCATAATTTTTATTATCGTCGATACTTGCAGTGTCCTGAACGCTTTCAAGAGTTCGGAATTGCCCACCGGTGTCGAGCCATTTTGGAAGGTAAGACCTACTATTTCCAGTACCTTTATTTCCAATTCACAGTATGAGACATAGCTGACGAATATTTTCTAGCTATCATTTATCTTCAAATGTCTCTGCGACACTGTTATCTTAGACGACTTCAAAACGGCTCTCGATCGACTACGAACGTACTGGCTACGCAAACAAACCACTGGAGAGATATTACTCACTGGCCCATTAAGCGGTCAATCACCTCATGATCGAGCTGTGGAGAGAAGTGATGATATTGAATCAGGGCAGAGGCCCATTGTGACGCATAATTTAGTACGGACAGACAAGTCGTTTTCTATGCCGCGAGCCTTTTTTCATCAGGGGAAAAGCACATAGATACTTCAAGTTAAATTCATGCCAATGTTCAATGCGTCTTAATGCGTTATCGAAAAATTGTACATCATCAACAAATGGTGTATTCTAGATGGATAATAGCTTAGTTCTACAAGAGTTGAGTTCTCGAGCGCGGGTGTTCAAGATTTTTTTTATTTGTAGATAATAAATAAACGGCACGTATTTGAATCTTTGACGCATCTTTGACGAACAAGATCCCTAAACATTCAGTCATTCAATGAATGTTTACTAGTATCTTGTACAAGTACATATATTTATTTGGAAAAAGCCCTTGCCACTAAGCGCACGAACCTACTGCCTTCCACCTTGGTTCGGAGAATTGGCTCGGAGAATTATACTGGCCCACAGATTCATCAAGCGAAAGTAAGATATAGAGTGTCTTGAATTCGTTTCTCAATCTTATTTGATTTGTATTTGCTGGAGAAATATATAATTCTCCGATTATAATCAACTCTTCCAACAAGGCTTACGCATGGGCCTCGGCAGCTTCATCCAACCCCCACGCGAGTATTATGGATAGATGAAATTGTGTAGTGACATGATACAGGAAGCACATTCACTCACTGCGGATATACCCATCCCACGCATTACATTCAGAATGTAATCCCATAGTCACCACCCAATTTAGCCAATTGGACTATGAACTGTGGAACACAGGAGTAGGGTAGACGTACTACCTGTGGACTCTAGTGTACTATTGCTTTAAGGTTATAAATAGACCTTTCTGCTCTCCTATTTCAATTTCCAGACTTGATCTTCATACTCTTCCTTTCTTTTCCTTCCATCTTTGTAACTTCTTCATCATGTGTTCCCTCGACGTTCCCCAAACCCAGACCGTGGCCCTAGTTCGCGATCTGGGTGGTTCAGTCGAATTCAAAACAGATTACCCGGTTCCAACCCCAGGAAAAAATGAGGTTCTCGCAAAAGTTCTATACACGGGTGTCTGTCAAAGTGGTAAGAGTTAACATAATACTCTTTCGATGGCGCAAATGGAATATCTAACAAGTCCGTAGACCTACACACCAGAGCCGGCACCGCAGCCGGTCCAGATGGAAACCCTATCACGCAGATAAAGCTGCCTCATGTCGGTGGACATGAGGGAATCGGTCAAATCATCTCTTTAGGTCCGGATATTACACACGGAACTGGGATTAAAGTTGGAGGACTTGTGGGAATTCGGTTCTCTAGTAGAATTTGTCGACGGTGCGAGTTTTGTCTTGCTGGGACAGAACAGTATTGCGTTAATAGTACCAACCACTTGCATCATGAAGATGGAAGTTTCCAGGAATATATTGCTCTTGATGCGGATTATTTGACCGTATTGCCAGATGATGTTGACCCCGTTGTCATGGGACCGGTTCTCTGTGCAGGACTGACGGCTTACAAGGCGGTATTAAATGTGAACCTTCGTCCTGGGCATTGGGTAGTGGTTGTTGGCGCTGGTGGAGGTCTCGGTCATTTGGCTGGTAAGTTGGTTTCTTCTCTCATATACTTGATATGCTTGCAAGTAATAATATTTGAACTTTTTTCAGTCCAATATGCGCGGGCTCAGGGTGCTCTGGTCATTGGTGTAGATACTGGGCCTGGAAAACGGGATTTTGTTCGTGAAATTGGAGCTCAAGAGTTTATCGACTTTGCTAAAGAAGACCCAATCAAAAGAGTGCAAGAGATAACTGGTCTTGGGGCCCATTCTGCGGTTGTTACAGCTGGTAATGCAAAGGCATTTGCGCATGCATGTGAAATGCTTCGGGTTGGAGGAAGTCTTAGCTGCGTGGGTATCCCAGCAGGCCGGCCTTGTCTCGAAACTCCTATCTGCACTATCGTGATCAAGGGGCTGCGAATTACAGGTAACTTGGTTGGGTCTTTGAAGGAATGTATGGAGGCAGTCGATCTTGTTCGGCGGGGTGTGGTGAAGCCCGTCATTAAGGTGCGGCAATTCAGAGAACTACCTCAGGTATATGAGGAGATGGAGAGGGGGGATATCGCGGGACGAGTGGTCCTGAAAATTGCTAAGTGATATCTGACAGTGGATCTCAATCAGGTTAGCTACCTGGATATCTTGGATCGAATGTTTGGCAGTCCTAGGTTAGGTTCTTGCAGGTAGGATCGACTGATAATGAACATCCTCGAGGCTCTGGTCGGAGTATAAGCCCTCTCACTCATCAATTTCAAAGTCTTGCTTTCTTCCAATTGACAACGTGCTATTCTCATCGTGAGGACTGAATGGTTCCATGATGAACAATCGAGCTGGCGCTATAATAAGAGCTTCAGCCGTCTTAGCCCGAAGAATGGAGTTTAGTGTTGGATCTTGTTCAAGGAATGGCGAAAGTTTCTGATATAGCGCGTGTAAGAAGTCCTTTGATGACATTTCAAAGGTAGAATCGGAGGCAGTAGAGGCTAGTAGAGCAGTGTCTGCAAGAGAGTTCGCGACTTCAAAGCATTTCAAGAGCTGTGCTGGATGTCAGCGCGTACTTTATTAGTTGAAATCTTATAAAGAACAAACCTGGTCTCTCCCAAGAGGTAGTAAGTCTTCTTTGGAGAAGAACCTCAAAGAATGAAGCAAATCGCGTCCAACCTTCGCAGGGAAGCTGAAAGTCATCACATCTGTCGAAGCTGATGAAGATAGTAACCTCATAGATAACGCTTCCTGCCATAATATTGTTCTCATCCACTCTCGTGTAATATGACAATCTGCCGTTCTTGTCGACCTCTGATCAGCAAGCCCGAGGCATAATGAAGATAACTTATTTTCTGTCTCGGCCAGGCATGTCACCGAGTTTGACTCGTTGCCAGATTTACGACGAATTGAAATCCGATCAAACGCCATGAAAAGGCTCACAAGGTCCAAGAGGCCTTGTACGTGAGCATCGCTTGAGGACTCTTCAAGATCTGTGAGCCGTGGCGGCTCAATGCAAGATGGAGATAGGCCGAGGTGCATTGCATATCCTCTATATCAAAGTTTCAGCCAATGAAATCACCTAATCGACATCCCAACAGACATTGACTTACCTCTCAGAAACCCACAACAAGGGGAATATTAAAGACGGATTCGTGATGATATCAAACTCTCGGCCAATTTCAACTGTACCTAAATGCAACAGTCCCTTGTCCAAACGAAGCATCTTTGCATTTGAGATGGCTTCTTGGATGTACATCATGGCAGCAGTGCACCGATTCACCTTGGCGTGATACACATGCAAGAAGAAAGAGACCAGAATATCGATCAAGTCGGGATTCATACTGTAATTCAGATATCTAGATCGTACCTGCAGGCATATTTGTGCCATAATTGTGCTATCAATGGCCGTTGAATCATTCTTCACCGGAGCGAGATGCAGTTGGGCCATTGTTGCTGCGCACAGAGCGGTAACAAGACAAGATATGCCATCTACGACATGATCTGCGTCATGAAGACTGATATGATCAAGCTGCTCAAGCAGTATGTCGGCATTTATGACAGGCCAGACGTTATAAGAATGTTGCTGATAGAGACGAACAATAGGTTCAACGACAGCTTTGGGTATGCACAAGGGAAGAGGGCTGTCTAGAGCAACAGACAGCCGGGTATCAGATGTCCCAGGTACATTAGTATCCTTCGGCTCTTCAAGGGGGCTTGAAGGTTGGATCAACTCCTGGCCCTGTCGAACCGCACGTCTCACCTTGGGACCTCTTCTCCGCGGCGGCTTCAGATAAGTGCAGCGAACTCTTCTAGTGGAATCGCGACAGGTATCACATGGCCAGGAGCCGCTGCATTTGACTTTTCTCGAAATGCAAATATCACAAGCTCTTTTTGGGGGCATCGAAAAGACACTATATCATGGATATTGTAGTGGAGGTGGAAGAGTTGGGGAGGGGAAGAATTGCATGGAGTACATACACTTCGGCAAAGTCGCCGATCAGCAATTGCATTATGCAGCTGTATGTACTTCAAGTTATACTTGATAGACAAAGGGCGAATTATATATACTTCTCATATATATTTACAATAACTCTTACATGGTACTGTAAAATGTTTAAATCCTCATATAAAAAGGATTCTCCACTTTCCACTCGAAGGAAGGTCCACGCTGGCCGACGTCACCCCCCGCGCTCCACTCGAATCCATCAGACCTTCATCTACCTTCAATCTCAATTTTTCCCTTTTCTTCTCCTGTACAAACCTTTCAATTAAATCCTCATTCTCAATCTGACATTCATAATGACCCTTTCAGCCCCTAGCACAGACGTAAGTATCTCCTCGATACCACAAACCAATTGGAAGAAAACGACTAATATCAACCCCAACCAGCCCCAAGCCCTGATTGCCCAGGAAAACAGCCCGGAGCAAATCTTCTCCAGCTTCACCACCAGCACCGCCTGGACTCTAGGTACCGCCCTTCGAGACCGCATCCTCTCCCTCCCCGAAGGTACACGCAAACCCGCACTCATCTCCATCGCCCTTGCAACCGCTACATCCGGCGGGGGGCCGCTACACGTTGTCTTCCAGAGCGCAACTGAGAGTGGTACGATTCCCGATAATGAGAACTGGGTGCGGCGTAAGCGGAATACCGTTTTGCGGTGGGGTGTGTCGAGCTGGGCTATGAGACAGAAGACGGTTTCTGGGTGTACTGCTGGTGCGACGGCGAATGAGATTGAGAGTGCGTTTGTGAAGAAGTATGCTCTTGCCAGTGCGAATGGTGGGGCTGTGGCGGATGAGTATGCGATTCATGGAGGCGGATATCCTATTCGTGTTCGTGGAGTTGAGGGTATTGTTGCTGTTGTTGTTGTTAGTGGATTGAAGCAAGAGGATGATCATCAGGTTGTAGCGGAGACTGTGAAGGAGGTTATTGCTCGTGGAAATTAGACATTTGAGGGAACAATATAGACAATGACATGTTTGAAAAATTCTCTGGTGTCAATGGCAAGATTTACTTTACGTTGGATGTGTACATTGAAGAGATAGTATAATAAAAAAGGTATCATGGTATTTAGAGTTGGCTCAAGCCAAACTCGGCGCGACGGGCAATCTTGGGACCCGCGCATATTGACTAGAAACACAAGCAAAAGGTTGAAAAATAAACTCCATGGGTAATGCCTCAAAAGATAATTTTACAGTTCGTCGTGGTCCAGAGGCTCGTCGTCCTCAGGAGGAGCACCAGAGCCGTACAGCTTGCTGGTGATCGGGTAAGCGACACCAGAAAGCTGCTCCTTCTGCTCCTCGAAGTCCTCAGCACTGGCGGTGGCGGCGTTGTCCTCCAGCCAGTCGACGGCCTCCTTGACAGCGTCCAGGATGGCCTGCTTGTCGTCCTCATCGATCTTGCCACCCAGACCATCGTCGTCGTTGACCTGGTTCTTCAAGCTGAAGGCGTAGTTCTCCAGGCCGTTACGGGCCTCAATCTTGGCCTTCATGGCCTTGTCCTCCTCAGCGAACTCCTCAGCCTCCTGGACCATACGCTCGATCTCCTCTTGAGTGAGGCGGCCCTTGTCGTTGGTGATAGTGATAGACTCGGCCTTACCGGTGCCCTTGTCACTGGCGCTGACCTTGAGGATACCGTTGGCATCCAGATCGAAAGCGACCTCAATCTGAGGAACACCACGAGGAGCGGGAGGGATATCAGTCAGCTCGAACTTTCCGAGCTGGTTGTTGTCCTTGGTCATAGAGCGCTCACCCTCGAAGACCTGGATCAACACAGTGGGCTGGTTGTCAGCCGCAGTAGAGAAGATCTGGGACTTGCGGGTGGGGATGACGGTGTTACGGGGAATGAGCTTGGTCATGACACCGCCAGTGGTCTCAATACCGAGAGTCAGAGGGTTGACATCCATCAGAACAACGTCCTTCAGCTCCTCATCACCAGCAAGAACACCACCCTGGACGGCGGCACCGAAGGCAACAGCCTCGTCAGGGTTAATACCCTTGCTGGCCTTCTTGCCGTTGAAGAACTCCTCAATGAGGCTCTGAACCTTGGGGATACGGGTGGAGCCACCAACAAGGACAATGTCATCAACATCAGCCTTCTTGACCTTGGCATCCTTTAGAACCTGCTCGACAGGCTTGAGAGTCTTCTTGAACAGATCGTTGCAAAGCTCCTCGAACTTGGCACGGGTCAGAGTCTCGGAGAAGTCCTCACCGTTGTGGAAAGACTCAATTTCGATACGGGTGGACATCTGGGAAGACAGAGTACGCTTGGCCTTCTCGACCTCACGCTTGAGCTTACCCATGGACTTCAGATCCTTGGTGACATCGACGTTGTTCTTCTTGTTGTAGAGCTTGACGAAGTGGTCAATGACACGCTGGTCAAAGTCCTCACCACCAAGGTGGGTATCACCAGCGGTACTGAGAACCTCGAAGACACCACGGTCAATAGACAGAAGGGAGACATCGAAAGTACCACCACCGAGATCGTAGACAATGATCTGGCGCTCATCATCGTTCTTGTCAAGACCGTACGCGATAGCGGCGGCAGTGGGCTCGTTGACAACACGCAGGATGTTCAGACCGGCGATAGTACCGGCATCCTTGGTGGCCTGACGCTGAGCATCATTGAAATAGGCGGGGACAGTAACAACGGCGTGGGTGACCTTCTTGCCAAGGAAGCTCTCGGCAGTGTCCTTCATCTTGCCGAGAACCATGGCGGAGATTTCCTCAGGGGTGAAGACCTTGGGGGTCTTGTTGACCTCGACCTTGACATTTGGCTTGCCATCCTTGTTGACAACCTTGAAAGGGAAAGACTTGGCGTCCTTCTGGGTGACCTTGTCGTCGAACTTGCGACCAATCAAACGCTTGACGTCGAAGATGGTGCGAGTAGGGTTGGCGGCGTACTGGTTCTTGGCGGCGTCACCAACAAGACGTTCCTCATCGGTGAAAGCGACGTAAGAAGGAGTGATACGGTTACCCTGGTCATTGGCGATGATCTCAACCTTTCCTTGTTGCATCACACCAACGCAACTGTAAAAACAAACAAGTTAGCTTCTGGGAGAAGAGACCAATTGCCACAAAAACACACAAAACACAAACACTTACGAGTATGTAGTTCCCAAATCAATACCGATAACACTTCCGTAGTTCTCAACATCGGTGTCATTCTCAGCCTGGACGGAGGTACCGAACAGAGCAATGGGCGCAATCAGCACCAGAAGAAGGTAAAAGACGGTGGTCCAAGTGAACGACTTGGACGCGCCGGCGCTGCTTGTCGAGAGGCGCGCCATTGTGAATAAAGAAAGATTGAATCGACAAAAGCACACTCGAGTGTGTCCTCACTGATTGTCGAATTGGTCGTATAAGTGGGTGGGAGGAGACCCTAAAGGAGATGGAGAAGAGAAGAGAAAAGTGGAAGGTGAGCGCGGAAGGCCTACTTGTATGAAGGGCCTCCTTCACGCGCAGCGGCCAGCATGGCCTTTTCTACTGAGGTTACTTCTCGCGTTCTGATTGGTGGACTTCACTGAGGAAATGTCTGACTCAGCCACGCTTGGACCCGCGGTTTTTTCGAGTCTTCACCGCCTGCTTGAAAAAGGTAAGTTTTATCTTGATTAGGCTAGACTAGCTCTGAGGGCCCACTAAATTAGCAGGGATTTAACCAATCATCTACCGCCACCCTGTCGAATTTGCTAGAAGCAGCTAAGCGTTTGCCCCCAAATTGAGGGCCCTTCAGGGTTCCAAGGGTTACTCACGCCAATAACTCAATAATGATAACACGTTCTTCTATACATAGTACTTCATAGACCGATCGAGAGGAGACAAGTGGCATGTACAACAGGTTTACCACTAAATGACATATGCTAGAGTGGACCAGTCGAGCCCAGTTCCCTTGAAGATCGACAGTACATTCCGATCCTCTGGGCAGGGAAGCATGGGGCGAGGTAGAAAGGTCAAGGATCGGCAGAGCCTCAGGAACATCCTATCTTCAGCTTGGATGATCCAAATTTGAGTAACCAAACTTGGCATACACCTGTATGTCTATGAAGTACTATGTATAGAAGAACATGTTATCATTATTGAAGTCTTCTTTGCCTTGAGTGTAGTAGTATAGTATGGAAGCTTACCATCTCATCGTTTTTTTCAATATATTTAGGTCGGAGGTGTCATGTTTATTTACTCCCACTTCCAGCATACCTAACTGGATCAACCTTGATAGGTATGATACTAGTTACTAGGTAGTATATCTGTAGTTTTAATAGCAGAAATGCGAATGTTCCCAGAATTTCTACGGTCTAGTCAATAATTTTATATATATCTTCAAATGACCTGGAGGTAAGGGAACTGCTCATATTTGGAAATACGTATTTAGTCTTCCATTTTTGCTACCTTGATGTCCTTGTGTAAGGGTATCTTCCAGAACCACCTCTAAACATGAATACCAGATCTCATTTACTCTAATAACCCAGCCGCTACTGTTGTCCCTCCGCTTCGGAGAACAACTCTTGTGGGGGCCTCCAAAGGCACTGCCTGGTCCATCTCAACCACCACCCGTGCCACAGTACCGGGCGACACAATCTTAGGCCGCTTCTTGATAGGCAAACCAGAGGCCTTGTCTAAAGATGCTACCATCTTGCTAATACGCGCAGGGACATGAAGTCGTCCGCGGTGCACATCAACAGGCATAGGCATGAGGTGCTCGAAAGCCAAGACCTTAGCCGTGAATGTCGTGATGACTGGGATCGGCGAGGATGCTCGACAGACCACGTCGCCAGATCGAAGATGAACGGGATCAATGTTTGCCAAGTTTAGCACAACATTCTGACCTGCGACGGCCCAGTCACTAGGCTCGCTGTCGACTTCCACACTGCGGATCAAAGCCTTTTCACCGCTTGGCATGGTGAGAATTTGATCACCGGTCTGCAAGCTGCCAGCGTCAAGACGACCAGAGATTGAGATCGGGTTCTGTACACCACCGCGGAAAACGTCGCCAATGGTCATACGTAGAGGCTTGTCGAGTGCATGTGTGTAGGGTTCTGAAGTCTCGAGCTCCTCAATCAGAGTTCGGCCAGTGTACCAAGATGCGTTTGCTTCCTCGCTCCGGCGAGTAATGTTGTCACCAAGTACACCCGAGCAAGGAATGAAGGAAATGTTCTTCTCCTGGAAACCAGCAGTCATAAGGAAAGAAGAAATCTGCTGCTCAATCTCCACAAAGCGCTCTTTGTCCCACTGAACAGAATCCATCTTGTTGACAGCCACGATGATCTTTTGCACACCTATGCTGCGTACTAGCAATGCATGCTCCTTGGTCTGGCCCTTTAGACCGGATTCGAACTTGCCGACACTAGAGTCGATGACCAGCACAGCGAAGTCTGCCTGACTGGCGCCGGCAATCATATTCGGAACAAAGTCCCGATGACCCGGTGCATCGACAATCGTGAAGGCAGTCTTCTCTGTCTCAAATTTGTTGGTTGCAATATCAATTGTAACACCTCGTGCGCGCTCCTCCGAGCCCTGGTCTAAGACCCATGCGAGTGCAAAGGATCCCTTTCCAATCTTCTCCGCCTCTTTCCGATATTTCTCTAATGTCCGTTGGTCGATGGCTCCTTGGTCGGCTAGTAACCGTCCCATCAGAGTACTCTTGCCCGCATCAACATGTCCTATACAGATCATATTAGTACAGGAGCATTAGATGTACAAATAATGGCTCATAGACCCACCGATAACAACAAAATTAGCCGACTTCTTCCTCTTAGACTTATTGTACTCGTCCAGGACATTCAAGTTCTTGCTTTTAACCGTGACTTTCTCTTCCACGGAGAGATTGTTCATTCCGCCTGCTAGGTCACCTTGCGCCTTTTTATCACCCGATTTGGATGCGGCGGATTTGGACTTCATTCCTGCATATTATTAGGCGAGGGGTTTCAACTCTTGTTGCGAATCGCCAAACCTTTTGCTGTATTTTGAGCATTGAGCACCACATCATCGGGGCTAGGGCCTGCAAAGTCAAAAGGTTCAGCATGATCTTGTCCATAGATCTTGAGAAGATCAACATCATTCGAGTACAAGTGGCTGGGCTCAGCCATCGTCGGTCCTTCTGGGCTTCCAACAATGATGCTCGCAAATGTAGATGGTGCGGCGCGAATCGCAGGTGTCTCCGGCTGTGATTCACGCTTTTGGCTTGGCTCCTCCCTCTGCTCTATTGGGCTGCGCACTGGACTTGGGATAGTCTTGCTCGACTCAGATACCGAGAGCTTCTTTGCAGGCGACGATGGTGAAGATGAGGCTGATTGACTTGCTTGTTTCAGACCTGCAAGTCCAGAGCTTGGCTCAGAAGATTTTGCCGCCTTCGCTTTTGCCAGTCTTTCGCTAAGAGAAAGCGGAGCTGCGCGTGCCTCGGACACCGGTGCACTTTGCTGTCCAGCCTGTGGTACAGATGAAGTCGGTGATGCTGCAGCTGCAGCTTCAGCCTCCTTCTTCTTTCGCGCTGCTGCAAGCTGAGCAAGCTTGGAGGGCTTTCCTCCGGCCTCGGGTGCACCACCCAACAGCCCAAGCTGGGGGTATAATGGCTCCACCATAATCTCAGCCTTGCGATGTGAAGGAACATTGAGCCACGGACAATCGCGGAAGAAGTCGGCCGCAGAGAAATGTGCCATCGGAGGAGGATTGGCCGCTGGGAATCCTAGTACTGGAATACCTGTTAGAACATAGTCCAAACTTCCATGCCACGTCAGTTCCATAATCTTCAGAGATAGAATGAGGTACCAAGCTACCATAAGCTTCAATACATACCTTCAAAGCAATTCACCAGCATCTTGACACCCCATCCAGACCGCACGATAGGTCTTGAGCCCAGCCACGAGGCGTTGAAATCCAATGCAAAAGAATTAATTGCTTACCGGGTTGAGGTTTCGTCTTCTGCGCAGCAGCAGCGGCCTGCTGCTTTTTCGTATCCTTCTCCTTTTTGCCTGCACATATCCGTCATCAGCCCACCTGTCTGTTTACCGACTTTCGCGCAGGAGTCTTGAAGTCCTATTATCAAGCAATTGGATTATGAATCGTACCTTTGAGGTAGTTCACCGACTTCTCCACGTCGTAATAGTAGTAATATAGTGTTTCTTGTGCCTCATCTTTAGTAACATTCACCGGCGGCTGCCCCGCGCTAAGCTGCTGCAAGACCTCAGCAGTAGCCCGTTGCAAGAGCTCCTGCTCCTCGGGATCAGGCGAGTCGTATCCATCGTCACTATAGTAGTCATCGTCATCGTATCCGACATTTTTCACGCGGTGTCTCGACATGGTGGGGGGCTCAGGGAGCAAAAAGGTATCGGATCGCAGTTTTGGCGGGGGAGAAGACAGGGAGGTGGGGGAAATGGAGATGGTGAGTATTGCAGCTGTGTACAAAGCGAAGTGTATCGATATATCAAGGAGGAACTTGAACGCTAGGTAATAAAATGAAAACAGACCTGAGAATACCTCGGTCGAAAGTTGTAGAAGAAGAAAGCAGCTTAGAAGCGAGGGAAGTTCTGATGAGGCAGACCACGTCATTCCCCACTCAACCAAATCGGGGCATGAGCGAGACGGCCTTATACCCATGAGAGTTTAAATTACAATAATTGATATTTACAATTCAATACGTAGGCCCGATGGAATTTGAACTTTAGCTATGCATTTATAAAGTGTCTAGACTAGGTTTCTTTGCCATTGCAGATCATGCTGTGTCCCAATTGGGCACAACAGCAAGGGCACCGCAACTACCCAGCCTAATGATCTTGAAAAAAGAAAGGATTGAACGTTTACCGAAGAGGACTTCCACCAAAGAAGTCATTCGTTCCTGGCCCTGAGAAACTGCCATTGCTGGGGGTAAGGGCAATAGATCTCCGGAAAGCCTGTCGTGGCGTTGTTGGGGCACTCGTAGGAGGGGGGGTTGCTGCAGGCGTATTTCCAGCCGCGGCGACAGCAGCGTTAGCATCGGATGCGCTAGGGGTGTTTCGACCGCTGTCATTCTGCATTGTAATGGCGGTTCCGGGGCGAGATAGCACGGCGGGAGTGCCATTCTTGGGAGGAGGTCGGAAGCCCAGCTTCTGGCCTTCGCGGAAGATTTCTTCGAGCATCTGTGCGACGATTCCTGCGTCCTCGTATTCTTGGAACTTTTTCCAAAGACGCATTGCCATGCGGGCATCTTCAATAGAATCATGCCCCTGTATTGTGTCTGGGGAGGGTTCCTCTTGGATGTATTCTTTAAAGACAGCCCAGGCAAGATAACGAAGACTGAGACGGCGGTTTTTGCCGGGATGAAAGAAGAGATATTGTGTGTCCACTGTTTGGGACTTGGGGACTTGGATGTTAATTTTGCGGAAATCCGATGCTAGGCCATGACCGACAAAGATACATCCCAAGTTGAGGAGTAGCCAGAGCTTCTTGTAAGCCGCCTTCAAGGGTACCAAATTGTGTTCGCTTGTCCGTGGATCTAGGTCGCCAGGTTTGATACCGGAATACTGGGTGACATAGTCCACAATTGGCTCTCTAATAGTGATGTAGTCGTCGATAAACGGCACGCCTTCGTCGATACCAGAAGCCCGCAGTACCGAGACTCTAGCAAGACCACTCTTGTTTGGTCGCACCATTTCCTGAGAGCCATCTGCTTTGACATCAATCTCGGCCTTTTCAAGGTCCACGAACTCCGTATCCAGGGCCAATGGCGTGCCGGGTTGAGGTTTTTCTTCTTCGGTAAGAGTACGGCATGAATCGACTTGGTGACCACCATTTAATGACCACTCGCGGAAAAGGAGGGTGGTGTCGAGAGATTTCTTCCATGAATCATCGACAGAGTGGCGTGCGTCCCTGACCTGGAAGGCTAGCACGCAAGGCTGCTTCCACGGTTGTGTGAATCGAAGGGCTTCATCCCGTTCGACTTCGGTAACCAAGAAGTCATTGAACAAATGCCACTTATCCCGGTCCTTATGCTCCCGGTCAGATAGGGAAACATTAATGAAGGATACCAAGTGTGGTTTTTGGTGCTCTGGAATGTCAATCTCGGAGACTAGTCCAACCAAGTCATAGACAACGAGTCCAGGGGTATTGTTCTGTATTCTTAGGCGGAGTTCATCGCCTTCAAAACAAGCAACTTGTCCATTGTCGATGATAACACCAACTGCATCGGGAAGCCATCCAGGGATAGTCCACAACCGGCGGCAGATCGGATTCGTTAAAGCTGCATTGAGGACGAGAATCAAAGGCATCCGATGCACGGTCTTCCGAATCATAACCTGTTGATACCGCCGGCAATAGTTGCACCATCCACGATTTTGTGTTTCGCGCTCGATACTGGCTCGCAAAATACTAGAGAAGCGATAGGCGGGGTTTCTTCTCACATGCTTTGGGTCCAAAGTGGGATACAGAAGCTCGTTAGCAAGTGAGTTGCCCGGCCGCACGGTCTCATTTTGACAGAACATGCAGCGTATTGACTCGGAGGCAATCGTAGCAAGACGTAGGTCCAGGTCCTCAGAGTTTGGCTGGATCATGCGGAAGTCGTGTGCTATCTGCGTCAAGAAGAATCGGTTCACTGCTTGAATTGCGGTCGAGAGAGATTTATTGGTCAAGTTTTCCTCCAAAAGCCCGAGGTTTGAGGCTTCCCGGAAACTACTGAACGTTTTGAGCAGATTCGTTGCTTGGCAATTCTGACCATTTGCTTTCTCGAGCATGTCGAATAAGTATCCCAATTCGCAGAGCAAACAGTGTTCGAATATGCAGGAGCCAGCGGCATGGTTGAGAGCGAGGTTTCGGAATAAAGGAATGAACTTGAGGAGTTGAAGGAGAGAATTCGTGAATGAGTTCGCAATATGAGTCTCAAGCCCGGAAAACGTTGTTTTATTGTAAAACCTAGAGGCGATGTTAGCAGACAATCCAGTGTTTTCCAATATCGATTCCGACATCGATGTGGTTGCAAAGTATCAAACAAACACATACCGGAAATCAAAGTCGTCCACGCCAAAGCGACTATACTTGATCTCGACATTGCTGTACTTGAGGAGAGGATCATCGTCGCTCTCGCCATTTATCTTTGCCCCTGCGAGAGCTTCGGCCGCATCGGTAACTGAACTTTCTAGTTTCGATTTGCTCTGATCTCGAGCCTTCTCGCTCAAAAACTTGGGAGCAATAAGAGCAGGCTCTGCGTTTGCCAATGCGCGTGTGTTTTCGACCTGATTGCGTCGAGTCTTCCTAGGATTTGGCGCATGGTGCCCCACTTCTGAGGGGCGCAGGTATGGGAGCAATGACTGATCCAACTGAGCTGGCGGACTGCCAATTTCAAATAATAGGTGACTAGGCCAAGCTGAGTAGAGACGCTCGTGGTAATATGGCATTCCTACCATGTTCAGGGGGGTATCAAGGGACCAGTCAATTGGGTTTGGACGAGTGGGAACATCAGCGAATTCCATTTCCTTGCTCATCTCGTTGAAATGGATTTTTGTTGGCGAGCCCCATAGGTGTATCGAGCATTCAGCGTCATTAATTGCTAAGGCCTCGCCTGACGGGGATATATCAAGGCCAAGCATAAGCGACACATTTGCCTGTCGTAGATTTATCGCATTGGGGTTCATAAGATCCACAACCTGCAGCTGGCCCGTTTGCGAAGCGACGAAACTCGTTGTGTGAAGTTTCGGATGCATGCGAACATAGGCAGCTCCAGCATGAAATGGGATGGGAGGTAATGGTGATAATGTCTTAAGATCATAAACGTTGGCTAGTGGATCGACGATTGGAGAGCCGAGGTGTCGTACGGAAAAGCCACAGGTGACCAGCAAGTCGTTCCGAGCATCCATATCATTGACAGCCGTGCCATGAGCCTGCCAGGATTTCACAACACTGAAGTCTGCTAAGCTAAGTGCATTCACAGAGCCCGTGTCTGTTGCTGCGCAGAGGTATCGACTCTTCTTCATCATCGTGTAGCTGTGTTCCGTGGGTAACTTATCCACAATGGTTCCCTTGTCAATGTCCACTGTGAACATAACTTTCTGGCAGCCCGCAACGAGAATTCGATTGAGTTGGGCCGTGAAGCTCATACAGCGGAGATCCACCATTTCCTCGTGATTCAGATGCCATTGTGTCAGACCGCGTCGAGTGATCATGTGTATACTCTTGGAAGAAATCGATATGACACCTCGCTCATGGAACAATATCTGTCGTACCATTCCTTCAGAAGCTGGGTGTGCTCGTACGGAGGTGTAACGAGCTAGTTCAGGTCCGCAAAATGAAGAGAGTCGTCCCTAGTAAGATACTACGTTAGTGATTTCCGACAGTTTGCTCCCTAATATAGACACTTACGTATTCATTTCCGGTCCAAAGAAGTTCCATAACATCGTCAAATGCGACTGCTGTCGCAACAGTGGGCATAGCATGTGGACTTGGTGGCGGCATAGGCATGCGCGCCAGTTCATCCCAGTCAGCTTCCATGACTGCGGTTGGTCGTTCCAGGAAGCACGTAGGTGATAACTTTGTCGATAATCAAAATGGAGGCCCACAAGTGGCTCGCGGGGGCCCGAAGCGTCTGATCTCAACGCTTCATACAATGCCGATCATCGTCCTCGAGGAAACGACGCGATTGCGGGGAAGCTATCAGGGAGGGTTGGTGTTTTCGTCGGATATGCGTTACGCGGGTAGCGAGTGGCGGTATCTTCTGGAAGTGAATGACCACGATGGCCACTTTATTCCGACCGCGATGCGGACTTGACGCAGACGACGCTGGTTTCGCGTTACTTGTTGTCGCCCGTCGGGCGAGGGCAGCGGGTCGAGGAAGGTCGATATCTATCACGTGATGGGACGATAATCGGAACGGTTGCTGTCCTTGATCATGATCTATTTAAGCAGATAATTTTCGTCAATTGTTTCAAATTGAAATTCGGCTCAGTTAGCTATCGCTCTAGCCAATATCAAGCAATTGACTCATTATTGGACGGTTGGCTCGTTAAGACTGAAGTATATATGGAAGATTCCTGTTTAACATCACGTGGTTTCGAGTACAGGGGAGTGAGATGCCAGTGAAAGCTTACATTAGTCGAGGCTACTACTAAAAATTGAAATGATAGAAGATGAACGAATACGGACATAGCAGGGAAATCACATTTGCTAAACAACCGAGGTATAAAGAAACATATGAACTGGTGTACATCTTCAGCCGGTAGCCAGTGATCGGCTAATTACACGACCAATGGTATTCCAAGCAAACGCAGCCAACGGGGGGATAGATAAGCAAAAGGGTGAAGAAGACGACGGCAAAGATAAAGCACTTGGATACTTATTTCACATCTAACACAGATGAACCACTCGTTTATCTGTAGAAAGACGCAGGGTTCGATGCAGGCACTCCACCTGGGGGAGGCTGATACGCTTGATATTCTCCACTGCCCGGGGGAGCTGATGATGCCGGATTGAAAGCAGTGTATTGAGAAGGTGGTGCTCCTGCACCCGGGACAGGCGGTGGTTGATGAGATGGGGCTTGTTGGTGAATGCTAGGAGAGTCGGGATAGGGAGCTTGGCTTTGCGTTTGCGGAGGGAAATGGTTGAGATTTTGCTGGGGAGGGGCCATTCCAGGGGCTGAGGGCAGCTGAGCTGAATCATCGGCCGAGTAGGCTGATGGAGAGTAATCCTGTTGCTGTTGCGGGTGCTGTTGTACGAATTGCTGGTGGGCCATCGGCGGAGCTTGGCCGCTAGCAGCGTGGGATGGACGTCCTCCGGCAGTAGTATGGTCAACAGGCGAATCATATACAGATGTGCCTAGTTCCTGGGGGTGATCATAGGTAGACTGGGGACGGTGCTGCACTGGTTGCTGGTATGGGTCTGAAACTGGGACCTGAGGTGCTGCTTGCTGTGGCTGCAGAGGCTGCGCTCCAGAATACTGCAGTCGAGGGTCGGGAGAATGAGATGCAGGCCGGTAAGGCATGGTTTGCTCCGCTCCATAAAATGGTGTGCCTTGCGGCTGTGGAGGTTGTGTTTCCTGAGGCCGAGGGCTGAAGTAACGTTGATCAGCTTGAGGAGGAGGCCCTTGAGGATACCCAGGAGCAGCGGCACCTGGATATCCATACTGGGGCTGTCCAGGCCTTCCGTACTGGGGTTGAGCCGGGTGAGCCATTGAAGCCTCCAGCATAGATTCATAGTCTCGGCGAGCCTTGATAAACTTCTCATTGAGCTGAGTGAATTCATCTAGAGTTTTATTAGCATTACGCCTTCGCAGCACACTGAGAGTCACATACCTTTCTTCTGGGAGTATTTGCCAATCAACTCAATGAGTTTTGGCCGAATGGCCAGGGTCGAATGATAAAGTGTGGTGATTTCCTCATTCTCCTGGACATTCAAATCAGAGCTGCGAGTGCTCAATAGTGTCAACAGCTTCTCCACGTTCTTGATTTGGCCAAAAACGTCTCCTTCCATCTGCGCCTCGCGCTGGAGCTCTTCAACCGTTGGATCGGCCAGCTTCTCGACATAGTTGAGAGGGAAAATTCCGGTCTGGCCTCGAAGTGAACCCTTCCACCAATCCTTGTAGACAGACTCCAAAACAGCAATAATATCGCCTTTTCGAAACTGGAGTTCGCCGGGTTCAGAAGGCTGAAAGTCGAACAAGGCCCTCACCCGCGAGATAGTAGCTGCTGAAGTGCCCGGTGGGACAGCATGAGATACAGCTGGCTCGTCCTGGGCCACTGTAGCGGGGCCGGGTGTAGGAGTGGATGCGGCGGGAGCAGCTGCAGCTGCAGACGAAGATGCTTGGGAAGGCCCAGGAACAGGTTTTCTTTCTTTGACGGAAAGTGCCAATGCCATCTGGAGCTCTTCTTCTTCCTTTTGTCTATCAACATCTGTAATTCGCTGCTTCACGGGCTTAGATGGCGGCTGGAGGTTCGGGTCTAACAAACAGTACCAATTAGCCATGCAAGAGAGCCTATGATATCCGAGAAACTCACTCTGCGTCTTCAGCTTCATGTAGGCCTGCTCCATAATTCCAAAGTCTGGGTTAGATGAGAACATCTCGGTCCATTCCTCCATGCGCTCCAGAATCTTAGATTTCACTTGTTGGTGCGTATTCTATATGCATGTTAGTGGGCGATCATATAGCCAGTGCATCTTATATTGCAAACTTACCCGGTCAGCCGCCAATCGCAGAAGAGCATCAGTAAAGCTTCTAGAGGCCAGCTCTCGATGAATCTTCGGTCCACAGTTTTGTGCTAGCGAGTTACCAAGCTACATGGTACAAGTTAGCCAGGTGATCTTAGATTGAATGCGCACATATGTATGCGAGGGCGGATTTACTGACTTCCAATGTATAGAGTTGTACGTTAGCGTTTCTGTGAGCCAATCTCTTGATCATGGCAGCAACGGCCTCTTTTGCGCTGTACGGTCGTGATATCATTAGCATTCGTGCCGGTAGGCTCCCGCATCAAGGTAGTCTTTGGAAAGCTAGAATAGCATACCCAGATTCCTCAGCGCCGACTTTATCACAAACATCCTATTTTGCAAAAAGCAAGCCATGTTAGCCTCCTGAATCGCCCATTATCCCGTCCCATTGTTTTCGACCAGTCGGTTAGGGTTTACGCACGAGAATGTATTCCCAGTTCTCGGAAGTCAGGTTTTCGTCCGTCGCCTTGGCTATCACAGTTGAAGCAAATGTCAGCGATCTCACTCAGGAATAGGATTCAAGGGGTCTCTTGCGCGCAGCAGTCATGGCTCAGCGGGTTCGGCCTCGGCCTCGCAGCGCAATTCGCTTGGCATAGGAGTCTCCGAGTCGACCACTTAAGTCGCAATGTGTATGACTTACCGACGGCATCATCGAAAGCATTCTGTTGTGCGCGAAACATTTTCAGTGGGCGAGTCGTTATAAGACCAGGTGGTCAGGGAAGATGTTGTAGTTGGTTCGGGGAAGTCGGGCACCGCCTCCTCTGCCTTAGCACGAATAGCTGGCTAAATCAGCCTCCAGAATAGTTCGGCTGGCCGGTTCGAGTGGCTTTCGCTTCTTATGCCTTGATTATCTTATTCCTACTGTGTCTTGAGGGGCACGGCAAGGTGTATTTTTCGCAGCGACAGCGGTCGAGCACGAAATGCGGGGAGTGGACTTAAGACCACAGTGGGCGGAGCTGGGAAGAGAGTCAAGGTGTACACCGCCGAGACGAGAAATCGGACGGCGAGAAATGCGAGGTGAGAAGAATATAGGGAAAATGCAGGGTCTTGCAATAGCACTGCTTGGATCAAAAAGCCAAGATGATGATCGTGGAAATGTTCTGGGAGCAGGTGTTGTGCCCGGAAACCTGAGTCAGCAGGCGATGACGATGGAGCTCGACAGCTCGGATATTCTTAGCTCTTCACGTCTGCCTTGTGATTTTTTTTCCATTTGGCTCCGCATGGTAGGCTCCTGTATTTTGTATGTCAAAATAGCCTACGTAGGTTGATTTCTCTTCTACTATTCTGGCAATCAGTTGCATCTGGGTGTCATAAGGTGTGGATATTCTTTTCATGGGTTCTCGTACTCGTATCTATTACCTTAGGCTAGAATGATCCCCCTGATATATATACAAAGAGGGGCCCCAATATGCCCACCTTGGAAACACCTGCCCAGGTGTTTCCAAGGTGTTCGCATTACCACTTTATTAGGAAATAATCGAGATTGTCTTATTTTTTGAAAATATACCACCTGGGAAGGTAAGCAGGAATGTCCTTCTTAAACAACCTTTTTTGGAAAAATCGAAAGAGATGTAATTGAAAAGGAATACCACAGATCGTAAATCGTAAAAGGCCTTTCGCAACCCCAAACTCCGGACGTGAGAATGCCGCATTCTAAATCCTGCGAGCACGAGATAATATAATGCAATGGAAGCCTCATACTCCTTGTCTGTGACGCCACGAGATCAGCATTAAACCACGCTGGGAAGTACCGGAAATAGGACTACAGAACGCTACACAAGCACATCACTAGAAGGCAAGACAAAGACGTAGAAATAACGGGACAGACACAAAACAGGCTCGTGAAGTCAGATTGTTTTCATCACAAAAGGATGTTCATCAGGAAATAAAGTGGTTTAAAAAAATGATAATTTGACACTGGAACTGGACCCGGGCGACATGATGCGAAGATAAGCATGTCCGGATCGAGAAGAAACATCGGGAGTGATGGGGTATCTGAAACGAGATGGGAAGAGGGATAGACAGCGAAAGAAAGGGCAGAAGAATGAAACAAAAAAAATGAAAAGAAAAATGAAGAAGGAAAGAACCGAAACAATCCAAACAGCCGAAGACTAGAATTCTTCTTAGCTGTCTAAGCTCCGCCCTTCTGTGCTTTTTCTTGAGCACGGCTGATCCTAGCAGCCTTCACGAGGGGTGCAAGATGGTTCAGTGGAGAGCATAGAGACATGAAAGGGTGCTGTGGCGTATATTAGTATCGGACATGAATTCGGGGGAATGAAACAAGAACGAACCTTCAGTAGATCGTGGGCTGAAGCACGCTTCTCGGGATCAACCTTGAGGGCCAAGTGAAGGAAATCACGGAAGATATGGGAAAGATTATGTTCATCTTTGATGGTGGGTGTGCCATTGGTAGCAATCAGGTAGAGCGCGCGCAATGGGGACTCTGTCAGATATGGTGGCTCTCCCTCGATCATCTCGATGGCCATAATGCCCAAACTCCAGATGTCGACCTTCCGTCCATACTCCTTACGAGTAACAACCTCGGGGGCCATCCAGTACGGCGTTCCGACCATTGTATTACGCTTATTCTGCGAATCATTAATTTGAGCGCAAAAGCCAAAGTCAGCTGTTCATTAAGTTAGTAGTTTTCGTGGAAGGAATCAGTGACCGAATACATACTCAATTTGATGTTGCCTTCCATAGAAAGCAAAATGTTGTCCGACTTGATATCTCGGTGGATAACACCCTTGGAGTGGAGATGTTGCAGGCCATTAAGTGTCTTTAGAAATGGTCAGTACTATGTTCACTGGTTGGAAAATCAAAAAGAGCGAATAGGGCTTACCTCTCGACAAACTGCTGCAATCTGTCCTTCACTCATAATGTTGAAAGTCACCACATCGGTAAGACTACCACCTTCCATATATTCCATGACCACCCAAAGGTCAATTCCGTGAAGATAACTCTCTAAAAAGTTGACAATGTTTTTATGTTTGCTGTCCTTCATGACAAGGATCTCGTTGATAATGAGATCTTTCTTGGGCTGAAGATCCAAGTTCATCTGCTTGATCGCAACACAGCTGTTTGTTCCAGCCTCATAAGCTGTAAACACACCACCAGATGCACCTTGGCCAATCTTGTTTAGATTGTAGTACAGCTGGGTCGGATCTCCAGGATGACAGATCGATAAAAGACGGGCTCGAACATCCATAATATTGCTCTGGCGCTGGCGCTGGCGGGGCCGGGCGGCAGGGGGTGCGCGCGTCGATGGCGATGCACCAGCCGAGGAAGGATCGGTGGTTGAAGTTCCAATATTCGTCGCAATTGGTGGTGGCTGTTGCGGTTGTTGACGATGACTGGTGCTGCGATCCAGCTGCTTCGAAGCAATCGCCTGCTGAGCTGCCGCCATGACTTGTTCTTGTTGCTGCTGGTACTGCGTAGGGTTGGAGACAATACCGGGTCCCTTGGAATGGCCGGCATTGCGAGAACTGGAGCGGCTGAGCTGGGGAGAAGACGTAGCCAGCGGCTCTGACTCCGGAATTGGTGGAGTACCAAAGCTATGCCCATAGGGATCTTGCACTGGCCTTTGTGAAATACCACCATATGGTTGAGACACTGGAGGTTGTGGCGGCGGACGGACCGGGGTCATGTTGGTCGGTGGCTTGGGAGGGGCACGATGCGGTACCAGACCACCTAACGGCGGAGACATGGCGGGCACTTGCTGCGGAGGGCTTGTTGGAGCACCTCGAGGGATAGGAGGAGGTGCTCGTGGGTTCTCAAAACTTCCTTCATGATTCTGTGGAAAACGCGGGCTTCCGGGAGGCGAGGTACTGCGACCGTTGTTGTTATTATTGCTGGTGGTGGTGGTGTTCCCGCTGTATGCGTTGTCGAATTTGTGCCAAACTTCGTCATCATCTCCGCGGGTATTCTTCTCATAGAATCGCATAATGTCCATCATTGTTTGCGGATGTTCCTCCTGTTCCTTCTTCGAAATGCCATTTTCCTGGAGTAAGCGCTGCCATTCCTTAGGAAGACCAGTAAATTGACCAGTCTGGTTATCATAACCAACGTGAGTGACATGAACGGGATTTTCCGGAGCCGAAATTTTGATGTTGCGAGGAGTGCCCAGCATGTTATTCACGAAGCTGGAGAAACTCGCCTTCTTGCTCTGCCTCTTGCCCGCGGTAGGCGTGGGGCCAGATGGGCCATTCGGCATATTGCCCTCATCGGAGTACCGCTTGGAATGGGAAGGCCGTTCGGTCTCACGGTGGGCAAAAGGATCCATTCGATTCGTAAAATTGGTGAAACTTGCAGATTGTCGAAGTGTTTGGCGACCACGTGCGTCGGGGCTAGAATAATGCGATTTCAAGGGCGGAGGTTGTTGGGATTGCTGGGGTTGGAGCTCAATATCGGTCTCGGCGCTGTTCTCATCCAACGCACTGAGCATGCCCCGCGTCTCGAAAGGGGTGTTTAATTCATCCGAACTGTGTTGATCGTAGGAGAAGCGGTTCGAGCGTGTGCGGGAGCGGGAAGAGCTGTAACCAGAAAATTGAGCACCTTCGTCCTGAACGGGGGAAGGACCACCACTATGATCCAGCGATGAAGATGAGGAACCAAATGCAGCGGAAGCGTTTGATCGCGAGCGAACGTGCTCGCGACTACCGCTGGGGGAAGAACGCGGATAGACTGGGGCGGAAGGATGACGTTTGAGAGAAGTGGTGCTCTGATGACTCCGAAGAATGCGCGAACTGAAGCTAGGGGCGTCCTTGTGAAGTTTGCTGGACGGACGCCGGAATTTTAATGAGAATCCTTCCTGGCTCATGGCGGGCGAAAATCTGTCTCTACACGAGACAGATTGGAATTGGGCCGAGGAGGGGTCAGGAGAAATTTCCAACTAGCCAATTCGAGGGTCTGCGACCGGTTTTACCGCGCAGTCAAACAGCAAACGCACAACCAGGAGGGTAAAAAGATGGTTGTCTTGCGCCGCCCCCAGAAAGATTCAAAAATGATGATGGAAAAAAAGGAGGCTCCGACAATAAGAAAAATGGGGGGTGGAAAAGAATGAGAAAAGAAGAAGGGTTCGAATTGGTAAAATCGAAGCTGTCCAATTAGCACGTGGAGAGCGGAGCGAAAAAGGAGACGGTGGCTGGGTTGGTGACTGGGGCGATGACGCGGGGACCCGTTCAAACGTTAAGAATTTAAGATTCCAGAGATTCAAGATGATTGGGATATAATTAGGATTGAGTTGATCTTCGATGGAGAGAGATCTTTGAAATAAAATGGATATCGTTGAGATGAAAGAGGGAGGGATAAGGGAGTGAGAATGATACGTGATGGGAGAAAAGAGGAGAAATCTAGATTTTCGACCCCGGCCCGTCACTGGCGATGACTACGCGGGACAAGAATAGAAGCGGGCCTGTCATATACTATTGGCAGTTGACATAAAACATTCGATTGATTGATTAGCAAACATTACAAGTAATAGTCTTATCTGTCTACTAGTACATCGTATTCTATATTATATTATTATCAGTCAATATAAGATCCATGTATGTTATATACTCCCGCTGATGTGCATGGAAGAATGCAGGTCCAGAGTCGCCCTGAGCGGCCTCTGCCACAACTCACGTGAGCTGGACTACTCGTACTGGCCCTGTACTCATGAATCGACTCAATTGTTCTTATTTATTGTTTCAATGGCATGGAAATTAATGTTTGGCCATCTGCTTGGAGCTGAAGTTCAAGCTGGCAGGCTCTTTACAGTAACTAATTACTAGTACACTAGCTACACTAGTGTAGTATCAGGTCTACACTCGCATGCTCAAGGAGCTTGAGCAAGTGTTCGAGATTGTGATCTCAATTTGAAGCTAACTGTCTTAACCATATAGACGTTATAGTAGAGTACCAGGCCCCATTCAAGTCGCTAAAATTTGCATAAGTTTACGTTATAACTGTTACTAGGACTACTGGAGAGGCACCAAGCCTGAGGCTATACCATATTATATTAGCTTCAATGTAAGAACAAGATGCAGCGGTAAAGTCCTCCAATAGTACTTTGATTTCCATGCATGTTTATACATTATCTTCTAAACCCATACGCATATCGAAATGGTCAATGTCGACAGCCGCGACTGCCCAAGACTGGTTGGGACTCGATCTAAATACATCCGGGAGGGCTATCAATAAATATAGGTATATTTACATGACCCCCCCCCCCCCCCCCCCCCCCCCCCCCCCCCGCAGAAGAAAAAAAACCAACCCACAAAGCCATCTCCCTCCGTGGACCCCTTTTATATTTAACTATTCAAATGCTCCTCCTATCCATGCCAAATAATATAGTGAAGAGTCGAACCACTGTGGTCATCCAAGCAACCTCTCCACCTCACCACAACGGCTAGTCTTGACCTCATTCTTTAGCCTTCAATATGAGCTTTTCAATATTCTAAATACTGGATTTTGATTATGTCTAATAATTGATTGAGTAATTTGGGGTTTCAATCTCGGCAGTGGTGAATTGCCGTGGTTGCTTCCGGCCACCCAGCCAGCCTCAGTCGCACCTTCCTCACGAGCCTCAACACCTCCTATATTGAGCCTCGTCCCTTCCTATTCAGGGAAATTCACTCACCAAAATTGAGTCAATAATGAGTCATCTGATTACGCCACTTCTGTTTGTCTTCTTCCCCTACTTCCCCCTCCTCCCTCTTCTTCTTCCTCCTTCTCCTCCCATCCTCTCTTCCCTCCTCAACTTCCTCCTCTACCTTTCCCATCACACTCATTACCATCCATTTTGACACAGTACAAGCAACTGGTTGGTTTCCCTTCATATCATAGCTCTCTCTCCTCTTACTGACTTCCTCTGGTTGACCAGTATTCGAAAGAAAACACCCGAAGAAGAAGATGAAGCAGACGAAGAAGAAGAAGAAGAAGAAGAAGAAGAAGAGGAGGAGGAGGAAGTATTTCTATCAAACTTGAAGCAGTGACCTCACAGCAAACCGACTTCCCTGCCGTTTGGCATTCGAAGCAAGCAGTTCTGAACGGTACGTGAAGTTACCTGGTACCCCCTTCATAGCATGACTTCTAATTCTCACTGATTTGATGCAGACACGCCAAGGTCGATCAGCATTCGAACGAATCAACCCAAAGAAGACGTAGTCATTCGCCAACAGCAAGCTGAAAACGGTGAGAGGTACCCTCGTGAACTTACAAGACTCTTTTTCTGACGAGAAACCGCAGATCAATCGACAAGACCTAAGGTAACCCCCCTAACCCCCTCCCCTGAAGCTGATCATCTAGGCACTGGAAACTCAGACCTAGAGTGGCAGGCTTCTGCAAAGTTGACTGTACACTCACCATCACTCGCTCTTTAGCTTGGGTTGGGGTCTGTTGTGACCTGGGGGTTTTTCAACTTCTCCCTCCCAACTTCGGCGATGCCGGTCATTGTTGTCGAACCCTGGAGGCTCGACCGGAGTTGATGGGTTAAGTTTTTCCTCCTTGTTTTTTTTTCTCCCCTAACTTTGGCGGTGCCGGTCATTGTTGTCGAGCTCCGGAGGCCCGACCGGAGTTAGTCGTGCGAGATTTTTTTTTTGTCTTTTTTTTCTCCTAACCCTCCAACTTCGGCGGTGCCGGTCATTGTTGTCGAGCTCTGGAGGCCCGACCGGAGTTGGCTGGGAGGTTTTTTTTTTACCTGCCTGGTTCTTTCGGGACGCTGAATATCCAGGTGGCCTGTGACTGAGCGCTGGGGCTCATGAGGTCGTTTGTGTTTTTTTCCTCAACACCTAGGTTTAGGACTTGACTGGTGAAGCGCGCTGTAAAACCGTCATTGTCGCACTAGTTGCTGTTGGGCTTTTTTTTTATTTTTTATTTTTTCTTCTTTGCGGTATGAATCAAAAGGGTAAAACCTTTTTTCTGCTCAAACGATTTCTCTGATGTAGATTCTCTGAAGTAGGGTAGACTGAATCCTATACGTAGTCTACTGAAGAGTATCATGGATGATGCTGTAGAGAGACGACTACTTCAACTCCCAGTAATACTGTCCCTCCTTAACGAAGTACATATTGAATCCGTCTACCTTGTCCATTCCCAGTGAGAGTCATTCAACAGGTGGCTTTTACATTCTCCTTCTGGGTCTTCTATCAAGATTGAATACAATCATCGACTCTTCAAGAGTGCCACTAAGGTTTGGCAATACACAACGCTTAACCGCATCGAGTAAGGCGATCAATGCTAAAAAACAACTCCCTTCCAAAAATCGCCCCCCACGTGAATTTGGCCCCTAAAGGAGAGACACTCGAGGAATCAGACTTGATGTTTCTGAGCGATTCACTCTGTTGTCGGAAACTGCTTCAATGACCGCGGAGAAGGATATCAGCTCATCAAGGCAAACACGAGCATCGAAATCAAAGGTGCGCACTGGTTGCATCACCTGCAAGTAAGCGATTACCTTGGTTATACCGACGTCGAATCCGTTGCTGAATTTGTCCTCTACAGATCCCGTCATGTCAAATGCGACGAGGAAAAGCCAGCTTGTGCTCGGTATGAACTCTTGCTTGGACTAGCGAAGATCTTTCTCGATTGCACTCGCTACGACCTTAAGCTCATGATATACCTATCGATAATGTTCCCTGGCTGATTCATATTCTAGGTGCAAGCGCATGGGCAGAATATGTGAAGGTTATCGAAAGATCCCAGTAAAACCCTCAGTGCCCCGGAGATTGGCATCTGCCCCTACACTGATTTCACCGATCGAACAACATGCCTTGGAGGTTTTCTTCATATGCACAGCACCTCAATTAGCAGGACATTTTGAATACGGCTTCTTTCAACGGCGTGTTCTACAATTAAGTCTCGCCGAACCAGCCATCCGCCAGGCGATCGCCGCCCTTGGCATCCTTCATGAACAGGCCGCGGCAAAAAGGACTCCATGCCTGCACCGAGAGACTCTTCTCCCTGAGTTGCCCATCAAATTATACAATAGGGCCATTCGGTCTATAAAAGAGAAGGTCACCGCCGACTCTCAAAATCTTCCTTTTGTGGCCGTGGTCAATGTACTTTTCATCTGCTTCGAATACTTCCAAGGGAACCTTGAGGCCGCCGCTTCCCATATCAGAGGGGGAATTGGCATTTTGGACAACTGGCGAACAAGGAACAAAAAGAGATCGACTGGAAATGGCAATCATCGATATATCTCTCTGGAGGCCGAGTTCATGGAAACTGAAATCGCTCCACTGCTCTGCACTATGAATATCAATGCAGTTCAGTGGGGAGTTGGCATGCACGCCAGTCTCATTCTTGACTCGGCTGCTGACCCCAGCGACATTATCACACCGAGTCGATTCGAATCTCTGAAATCGGCCAGGGCTGCACTTTTGAACCTGGTCATATTTTCAACATGGCAGTTCGAACCATTTGAAATGGAGCCCTCCAGCATGGATTTTCCAGTCATCTGTGAAAGAGCAATGGCGATCTTAAATCGATGGAAGGTTGGTTTCGAGCATTTGGTTCAGAGAGAGTGGCATTTCTGGGATGAGCAGGAGAGAAGAATGGCTGATGCTATCTCGGCCATGCGAAGTAATGCCGAACTCGGAATTTATTCATACCAGGCTCAGAGTGATTGTGATTGGGAGAAGTACCGTTCACGGTATGAAGAGACAGTTGGACTCGTGAATAAACTCGCGTCCAATATGAATCATTCTCCCAATAACTTGTCGAATGTTTTTAGTCTGGATTTTCGCATGATATTTCCTCTTCAACCTGAGGCTTGGAGGTGCCGTTGGCCGCATCTTCATCGAACGGGGATGGACCTGCAGGATCGTCTATCTGGGCTTGATTGGCTTCCTTCAGCAAATCATTATAACTCAGTATCTTCCCGCATTATGGAGATCGAGGAAGCCTACCTCAAATTCATTACGTCGAAGAAGCAGACAGAAAACAAGAGATATCCGGATGCGCTTAGAATCCAGGATCATAGTGTAGTGATCTTGAAGAGCTACAATGATTCGCCGCCTCTCTTTGCTGTGACGTTCTGGAGCAAAGCGGATGGTTTAGATGGGCCATGGTATTCCTTCACAGAAACCGTGCATTTAGGACCTCGGCGACCTGACCAGATAGAGGACCAGAAATGCGAATTGATATAACTAATGATCTACAAAGATATTTATTTATACCTGAAGAAGGCTGCAAGTAGGAATCTAATATACTAGGATCTTCATTTTGTAATGCCATTCAAGCGTTTCCAGGTGGCAGTCATGCTTTCCAATGGCTGTCGGCCAGCAGCGCCACTACAGTAGCTCACAAAGACCATCAGACTGGCAACAAATCTGATAAATTGGTCGCTATGGTCAAATATTTTACACCAATCTCGAGTAATGAAATGGAAGAGACCATTCTGTTTATGCTTTTTCAAAGAGCTGGCAAAATCTCGGGAAATTAACTGTGTGGATCTTGGTTCATCGCCGATCCGAACCACCCAGAGAAACACTACTCCCTTTGTATACAAAATCTCCACTACGATAGAGTTTTCTAGGAGAAAGCTATCTGACATCATATAAACTGAAACAACACGCCAAGCTTCGTCGTTGAAAAAGATCGACATTCCCCCCTGAAGAACCACTGTCATCAGATCTTCCATCTGACACTTTCATACATAGTGTACGAGCACAATGGCTTCACTCACGCATTCGGCCGTTGCGGCAAACGCAACCCACCATATCCCCGCGAACTTCAGTATCTACAACAATGATTTCCTTAATATTCTCGGCTCAAATCCAAAGCTCGAAGTCCTCCTTGAGAATAATGACTATCCTTTCGCCCACGAGGCGAGCGTGTACATCCCAACCTCGGAGTCTCTCTTCATGTCCAGTAACATGTTCACCGATCCTATCACAAAGGAGAAAACCATCAAGGTCACCAAAGTGAGCGTCAATGCCCACCCCGTGACATCCGAGATTATCAATTCGACCATTCCAATGGCAAACGGAGGCGTCAACCACGACGGCGGTATCCTCTGGGCTGCTCAGGGTACTTTTAACGAGACCGGTGGTCTATTCCAGATGTCGGCGCAGCCCCCTTACAAGTCAGAGTTGATTGTGGGGAATTTCCACGGTCGCCAGTTTAACTCGATCAACGATGTTGTCGTGGCTAATGATGGCTCATTCTGGTTCACTGATCCCATTTATGCCTGGAAACAGGGGGTTCGACCTAAGCCCAAGCTGCCAAACCAGGTATACCGTTATGACCCGGCTACCAAGGATGTACGGGTGATTGCGGATGGATTTGGTCGTCCGAATGGGATCACTTTCTCACCGGATGAGAAGGTCATTTATATCACCGATACTGCCGAGACAAATGGTGATGGATCGGAGGATCTGACGCAGCCAGCTACCATGTATGTTATGAATATGCTAAGGGGACTCCCTCTCCTTTCCAGGGGCTTTGAGTGTCAAAGATAAGCAATCCGCTAATGTGTATAGTTATGCCTTTGATGTGATAACGACTCACGGCCAGCCTTTCCTAACTAACCGTCGTGTTTTTGCTATGCCCGGAGATGGCATCCCCGATGGAATCAAGGTTGATCAGGATGGTAATGTGTACGCTGGTTGTGGCGATGGTGTTAATGTTTGGTCTGCTGGTGGTGTTCTTCTGGGCAAGATTCTTGTCAAGGATGGCACATCTAACTTTTCGTTTGGTCGCAATGGTCAGATGTTCATTCTGAATGAGAACAAGCTGTATCGTGCGCAGCTGAGTCGCAAGGTTCACGGTACTCTGCTGAAGGATTAATGCTATCACTTCTACGCCGCCAGCCTAGTGATATTCATGGCAAAGCGATGAGCTATTTTGTGTACAGTGTCACTTGTATCATAGTATTACTCTTGCAAGACTAAGTATTTGCGAGTAAACTAAGTTTATACTATTTGCATCCCAAATTTAATATACTGCAGTTCGAAGTCCTCGCGTGTATAAAGTTCCACATTGATTGATAGTACGTAGTTCTTACATCCTTTTGGCAGCGATTTTCAGTGCGATGCACTTGCAGTCGTGGTGACGCGTCTCTTCCCGACAGATCTATATCCTGCCAGGAACCTTGAAATACTGTCAGGAACAAAATGGTGGACGCGTCAGCTCCGTTGATCTTTGAATCAATAATAATGAGGTATTGGGCCTTCGATTGGCGGGGAGTCGATCAAGCTTCAGTGCACAGCGCCTCTCCCGCGCCATCAACGGACATGACAAAGAATTTAAAACAAGCTTAAACTGAGACATATGTTATTCTCCGTTGTAGGTTGGAAAGCAGGTCTAGAATCATTTTCAGAATATATCAGAAAGGAAGAAAGTCAGAAGATGACGATGAGAGATGTCGCGATCAAACTAAACAAACTCGAACTCGGTGACGGTGCCAGTGCATGTCGGTCTACAGTCCCGACCAATATAGAATCAAGCTACTGCCTAAGACATTGCCATGCCACTGTGAGATCTCTCTTAGGATTCGAAAGAGCCCCACTTCATCGTGTTCAACGCCGAGAAGAGGTGATGAGCAATGAGGTCCGTCCACGTTCCCGAGAGACGCGGGATCTCCGACATTTCCCCAATATTTCGTATCATCGGGCATTGTCGCAGGTCAGCTTGTAGGGTCATTTGTTCATGAAAAGTCCCGTTCGCAGTACAGAGAGTAAGGGATTGAATCTACATGGACCCCAGAATTAATGCCGACAGATGCTCTCCAAAACGGACACATCTTTCCAGGAGGAGACAAAGACGGACTGACGGAAGGACATCATGGGGACAACAACCATGGGTTGCGATGACGGCAGTGCGCTGTACACTTCCAGCCGCATGTACATACAGAAAATCAGAAAAAGAAAAATCAAAAAAAAAGCACCTCGTACATCATCGCTAGAACTAGAATAGGGCTGAGGGGAAACACAGCCTCGCATGACAAACACCGACTTACCGCAGTTTACCAGATTTCACTCACCATGAACCAATCATCCAGCATATATATCGATCGATGAGCAAGATGGAGGTTGCATGACGATGGCCAAGGTCGGCTGCGTCGCCAGTCGATGACATATTTCAGGCCATCTTTGATCTCAACCTCGTCGGCTCCCGGCTACGGATAATATCTGTACTGTAAAACAAAGACGGCCGAGTCGGTGTGCTAAAGATCTCGATCCACATGCGGGCCATCTTTTGGAGTTCACCCTCGAATCCGACGCGCAGACTACTGTAGCGACATAGATGAAAATACCCTCACCGGACGTTAGTAGAGCACGCAATCCAAGACCGGTATTTTTGAATATCCCGTCTCTGCTGATGTGGTCTTACTACTTCGTACTTCTCCCGACATCTCACGACATCCTCTCTCCACCCCCTCCCTTCTATATGCATCTACTACTATAGTCCCTGTCCTTCATACAGATTTCTCCTTTGTCTGGGCAACCCCTCAAGGGAAGAGGGGGAGAAGGGGAGGGCAAGACCCAGAGCTACTCTACATACAGGTACTGTATCTGCCGTCCTACATGGGGATGAAAGAGAGGGGGCCACGAAGGATGACTTAGGTCGAGCGATCCTTGATCTCACTTTTTCCTATTGCAGGTGACTCCACAGTACACCCAAGACTTGATGCGCAGCACCGCGAAATGGGCGATCCGGGGGTGGACATCGGCTCTTCGCGCCCGAGCACTGTTCAGCTGGCGATCTCAGAAGGAAAAAGGAAGAAAACTAAGCCCAAAAGCTCATTGGGGTCTTATGAGTCCCGGCTGGGCGCTCCACATGGTACGCCGATCATCGAGCCTCCCCGGACGCTGCGCCAACTTTCCCAAGATTTGGGCGTAAACTAAAAAATGCCCGAGTGTTAATGCACCTGACCGCTCCATCTTTTTGATTTTGAAGAAGTGTGGTGGGGAAGAATACACATATGTACTGTATCAGTGGTCTGGTTTGCTGGCATAGCAACTAAAGTCGATCCTCACCTATTTTGAATAGCAATGTGAGAAGGAGAAAAAAGAAAAAAAGAAAAAAAAAATCCAAATCCAAATCAATAGTGCACAAAGGAGCCGGATGATCCCCTTGCCTCAAAAGCTGCCAGGCTCCAAAATCTCTCCTCAACCTCAAGGGAATGTGGGTCAATGCACTTCTCTTCCTTATTGCGAATCATGCACGACTCATCCCTGTCGACAGCAACATTCAAATATTCAACAAATCTCGATCTCATGTCGGACATGGTGGATTCAACTGTGGAGTCGACATGGTATTGGCTGCATTACAGATGCGAGACATCACATAAGGGATAACCCGGTAGAGTGTCCATGATATCTCAACATGCGGGTCTCTGTTTGGGAATTTCCCAGTGCGGCAATGCTCCGCGCTTTTCGAACAATGCTTCTCCTGAGATTCGCAGCTCTCCTTTGGCACTATCCCTGTTGTGGCGCTGAGCCACGCCGGGGCCTACTCTACTACTGACATGTGCCTTACATTCATAGGATGGGTCTACAATGGGGAATGAACCTGTGATTGGTGTCGTTGGGTCCCAAGACCTTTCCATCAGAACGAAAAACTTCCCCTCTAAGGCGACATCCTGCATGACCCTTTGACGGAGCTAAATAATGGACCGATTCAATATAAATTCCGGTCCATTCCCCGGGCTGTATCAGATGTATTCACATTCGAGATTCGACAACCGCCAGACCACCTCCTCCTTCTCCTTGGTCCTTCATTCTCTGTCACCTCGTCACAATGCTTGCCTTTTTATCACTCTTCTTTGTGGGCTTAGCCGCGGCCTATCCTAACCGTGGCGCTTGCACTGGTGACTGCTGGACCAAGGACCCTGCTGTCATCCAGCGTGGCAGCGATGGCAAATACTTCCGCTTCGCGACTGGAACTGGCATTCCCGTAATCACAGCCGATTCCATTAAGGGTCCATGGAAGGAGGTCGGCAAGGCCCTTCCCAATGGGTCAAAGATCAACGTCGACGGCGTCGACGGTGCTGATATCTGGGTAAGTCAGATTATCTGATCACGCATTTGGTTTGTATGACGACTAATTGAAAATCAGGCTCCGGATGTCCACCTTTCGGGTGATACCTACTACATGTACTATGTTCTATCTAAGCTCGGAACTCAGAACTCGCAGATTGGTGTAGCTACATCAAAGACCCTTGCCCCTGGTTCCTGGACCGATCACGGCAGTGTTGGCATTCCAGAGAACAGCGCCTACAATCGCATTGACCCAAACTGGATCAAGATTGATGGCAAAGAGTACCTTAACTTTGGATCTTTCTGGGGCGATATCTACCAAGTTCAGCTTGAGTCTCCTCTCAAGGTTGGCTCCAACACTCCTCACCAAATCGCCTACAATGAGACTCTGAACCACCGCGAAGAGGGAGCTTTCATGTACCAGCACGGTAACTTCCACTACCTCTTCATCAGCGTTGGTATTGCCGGTGGATACACCAAGACCACTCCTGCTGAGGGCGCCGAGTACCACATCAACGTTTGCCGTTCTATTGGAGGATCTGGCGGATTCGTCGACAAGTCTGGCAAGGACTGCTTGAAGACTGGTGGAACCACTATTCTTTCCAGCCATGGCCAAGTCTTTGGTCCCGGTGGACAGTAAGTTGAACCCGATATCAATGCGGCAAAGATAAGACGAAACTAACAATCGTGAACAGGGGTGTTCTGAACGACAAGGATCTCGGACCCGTCCTGTACTACCACTACTACCCTCTAGCCACCAAGCAAGCTGGTGGTGATGCTGATGGCGTCAACTCAGGATACAAGTTCTCCTGGAACCAGTTGACCTTCACCGACGGATGGCCCGTTGTCTCAGCATAAAGGGATTGTTTATTTGTTACGCTTGCTTTTATACATATACCAGGTGCTAGCCGGTCAGACTAGTACCGCCCTCTTTTCACTTCTTTCTGTCCATGATTGGGTCATACTTCCTTTTTAAAGTACTGCACTCGTTTTTTTTTCGATACCCATGCTGTCGCGTCCCTACTGGCTCGGCGCGCGCGCTTGTGTCCTGACAGAGCATAACTTTTTCTCTATTAATTCCTAATTTAGTCCAGCATCAGACTGGTCTAATGCACATTTCTATTGCATACAAATAAATCCAATCTTGATAGAGCCTTCATTCTCCGCGCTCCCGTGTCTTAGAGTCAAATTAAAGTAAATGTATATCCATACTACACTAAAGTAGTCCCAGCCGTCGTCGTATTCTTCCGGCATGCGGTACCTGATCGACAACTTTATCGTCCCACATACCGCAGCTCCAAAATGCGCAGTGGCAGGTACGAGATTGTCGTGAAGACCAACGCCAATTCGTTCGCTATGTCTCCACCATTTACTCCAATCTTTGATGCCAATGCCCCGACATAATATGTCTCCACCATGCCCACAATCCAACCGGCTGCTCCACACAAGAACGCTGTCAGACCAGCGTAGCCAACAGGCATTTTCGACGGAGTATTCCAGGCATCTAGATCATAGTTGGCTAGATTGCCCTTTCGGAAATAGTAGTGTTCGATGAATAGGATCGCAAAGAAAGAGGTATTCCAGTAGCCCAGCAGGGAAAGGAAATTCTCTAGGACATCCAAAAGGTGATTCCGACCCACGATACCGAGTAAGAGAATGCAGACGAAAACAATGAATGACCAAATAACTCGGGGGACCTTGGCGCATGGAGGCGCGAAAAGTTGCGCGGATAGTGCGCCGGCGTAGATAGCTATACAGTTAACACCAACTGAAGAGGGAGAATGTTAGCTTGTGAAAACAAGAAAAAATAAAAGTAGGATGTGGTGTGTCTGAGACATACTTCCAGACAGAACTAGCAAAACTAGCAAGAATTTGGCAAATCCACTGGGATAGATGATAGCCTTCAAAATTTCACCCATGCCCCCCTCATATGCAGCCGCCCATTCAGGATTCTCGCTCAGTGCCGAGGCAATGCAGGCACCCAGCAACATACCAATACAAGTGGGAATAGTGATTCCCAGAGTAGTGTAAAGGAACACCTTAATCTTCGGCGTATTCACGGGATAATGCACGTAGAAATCCGAAACAATCGAGCTCCACGACGCACTAGATCCATAAACAACACTGAACAAACTCAGTACTTGACCAGAACGAGTCAACCCCGTGACAGAAGGGGGGTCAGCCAGATTCGCACGATGCGCAGCTTCCCCGTAAATAATCATGAAGATAATAAAAAATAAGATCCACGCGTATTTCTCATATAAGAGGACACCGCGTAATCCTACAAAACTGAAGAGTAAACTCACACACGCGACAATCACGACACCGACGGCGATGGATACATGACCATTTGAGACGGCGCTGAGTGCTAATCCACCCGTGATACAATTGACAGAGGCCCAGCCTAACTGTTCAATTACGTTCAATAAGGCGATTATAGATGAGGGGTAGAATCCAAGTGAATATCGTGAGATAGCAACTTGGCGTAATCCCGTTCCGGGACCCATTGTCGCGCACCAGCCCTAATCCGAGAGTCAGCTAAAGCCCCATCAATGCGGCAAGTGGGTGAGAAAAGAAGAAAAAAGAACAAAAAGAGATTGACCTACCGTTACCATGGCCCCTAATAAAGTCGCAAATATGATAATAGGAATAGTCTGACCGAGCGATAACCCGAATTCCTTACCCATAAACCCCGTACTGAAACAGCTGATATTCATTGTGGCCGATGCCCACATAAAAGCCATCACGGTAGGACTAGGCGAATGACGATTCTCGGGATGTACACGATCGAGACTATGGGACTCAATGCCCAACTTGCGGTCGAGATATTCCTCATAGTAGCGAACTTTGGCGAAAATCCCCTTTGGCACACTGAGTTCGGATTCTTGCTCGACGGGCCTGACCTCGGGCTGGAGGGTCTTTTCTAGATCCTGTATTTGCTCCGCCATAGTGGAATGACCTTCTCGTAGCCTGCGATGAGGTATTGATGGGAAGTGTTGCGGAGGGTGAGAAGGGAAGGGTTTTCTTTCCCTCTTTCTTTCCTTCTTTTTTTCTCCGCACGCCTCTCGATTGTAATGGGGCTAACGGCTCAAATAGCGTCGCAATTTATCGGCGAATCTTTCTGCTCGGGGGAGCTTTTTGTCCAATCTGGGAATTAGTTGTGGGCCTGACCGCGGCTTATCGCCGTGCCACTATCCCATGATTCTAGTCTTGTCCATAGATATCTACCGAGTAGAGGTGAAAGAGTATGTTTCACTCGGGTTCAAAAGAGAGCCAATGTCTGACCTAATATCTATGAGTATAGATTAACTACTCATCATGAGAGACTTGATGTGAGTAAATTGGACATATATAGATTGTCATCTACAATTAAAGTGTGTTTGGTTAAGCTTTTGCGGCGGTCTGAGGAAAAAATTCTCTTATCGAGTGGGGTCGGCTGAGTCCGAGTTGGTCCACTGTGAATATTTACAGCATTCAGTATTGGGTGAGACTATCTCATACGTGATAGTGCTATTACCGTATATCTTTAGGTATACACGGTGTGATGTGTATCCATTGATATTTCCCTGAGAGAGTGGAAACTACTTCCAAGGAGTTTTAGTATCTTCAAGTTGCCTTGACATCTACGTACTGTACATCTAGATTGAACTATGTACAGCATAACCAAAATGTCCAATGCTTACCATCAACGATATTGCCAGATGTTATCACACCTAGAAATAGCCAATAAAAGGCTACCGGTATGCCTCCAGACCATTACATCCATTATATGAAGTGCGGGGATGGCATTGTGGACAGACTACTAACTACTGTACCATGTACATACTCTACCGCATCAGGATATCCTTGCCGCCGCGGCATAACAGACCTGTCATTACTAACTCACCTTGCGATATGCTAACAATTAAATCGAGTGCCCAAAAATGGATAATCGTGCACTGATAGAAAACATCCGATCGAGGCTAATAATACTGAATATCTGCTTTCAATAGACACCTATTATAGCCTCATGTTGGATAACTCCTGATGATTTGACCTAAGCCCCCCATCATGCGCAGCACGTGGATGCGCCTCCTTGCCAAGAGAGCCACTCAAAAACTCTTGAGACGAGTTGGACTGTCGCACACAAATCAAAAACTTGGAATTGACATCATAAGACAATCAATTGAGGTCCCAATGCGCCTGAGCGAGAGTGGGGGAGTGATTGACGTGAGTACGTGATCTGCGGGCGACAGTCTGGATGAAGTGTGGACGACCCGTGGGGGATGTGCCATCACATTCAGGACCTTAAGAACATGACGTGGTAACTTTGAAGAGCCCCAGATGGCATTTCAATAGTAATCCAATGGCATTTCAAATTTCCTTCATGATAGAAAAAGACCGATTGTAGTTTCAATACCCTTCTAAATGGGTTGAGAAATACAGAAGAGGTCTCGTGGCGCTCGGAGGCGGAGAAAACTCCCCCGGCTCGAGCTGGCCTTTTCGGCGACTTTGTGTACTCGTCCGGGGGCATCTCGAACTTCACCTTTCCATCTCTCTCCACCTCCCCCCTTTTTTCCCTTCTCACCCCGTCACGACCCTTCTTTTTGGGGTCTTCGGGTCCCGTGTATATTCTTTTGGGTATTCGGATACTTCCAATACCCCTCTCACTATTACTTCCGACTTGCCCCAAGTTCCCCGGGCACGGATCTCACTGAATTGTCAGAGAGCACGTATTACACTGCTCGTCAATTCGTCAAAGTAGCAGGATTCTGGTGAGTGCTGACCCAATCTCAATTGCTACATCATAATCCATTCATTGCCAATTCACAATGGATCTTGCCGCCCCGCCATTCTTCTTACTCATACTCATCTGCCTGGACTTCAATTGTAGACTACTGTTGCACAACCCCGACTTCGTCTATTCTCCTCTGGTTCTTGGATATATTCTTTAGTTTCACCATGGCTGCTGAAGCATCTGCTACCGCCAATGGCGGCGCATCGAAGTCTCTTGCCGCTATGCTCGAAGCGCAACACGACGAGGCCCACAAGGCCACCGTTGAAGACGTGGTGGACGAAGAAGATCTCAAGCATCCTCCTCCCTCGCTCGCAAACAAGCAACAGCCAGCTTCCGCTGCTCCCCCTATCCTGGAAGCTGTCACTCCCGCCGAGTCGACTGCCCCCTCTCCCGTACCGAAGCCTGCCGCAAAGAAGGGTCCTGCATTTGACGTACAATCAGAAGAACTATTCCCTGCCCTGGGTAGTGGACCCAAGCCCGCTGCTCCGGCTGCTGCCACATGGGGCGCAAAGAAGCCCTCTGCTGCTGCCGCCGTTGCGAATGGTCTTCCTCCGCAGCCAATGGGTAAGTGAAGCGACGTCCTAGTGTACCTGGACCTAAGGAGGACCACTGACATGATAGTATCAGATGTTCCCCGTGTTATGTCTCTTCCTGGTAAGCACATGGAGCAGCTCCGATTGGCTCCGTCTCAAATGCAACCGCGTGGTCAGCTGAAGAAGCCTCTGCGGGATATCTTGCGCGACATCTCTCGCCGGTCCAAGGCCACCGTGGATATGCGCGGAGGCCCCGGCGGCTCGATCATCTTTGAAGGAAAGGGCTCTGTTGATGCTGTGCGGCAAGCTCTCAAGGAGGTTGCGCAACAAGTCGGATCCAAGGTATGTTGCCATAAAGTGGAGACGATTCAACTTGATGAAAGCGAAGACTAATCTGTTTTCCTCTCAAAAGCAATCCGTTCGTGTGCCTATCCCGACCTCCGCTCGACCTCACATCATTGGCCGCCAGGGTGCGGTTGTTCAAGATATCCAAGGCCGTACCGGTGCTCGTGTCCAAGTTCCCCGCGCCGATGACAATGCCGCCCCCGTCGACGATGATGATAGCGACACCATCGACGTGCTCATCGAAGGTGATGCAGTGGCCGCGGAGATGGCGCGCAGGGAGATCGAAGCTATCGTCAAAGAGCGTGGCTCCAATATGAGTCTCCGCTTGAAGACAATCCCCCCAGAGTTCTTCCCCTTCATCGCTGGTGCCCACGATGCTACACTTCGGGAAATTGAGGAGCGCACAAAGGCACAGGTCCATGTGCCACGCTACGATACTTGGTCAAGCCAGCCTCCTCCTCAGGAGGCCTTCCCCGGCCAGGTCCAGTTTGTGCCTTGCGCTGACAAGCACATTCTCATTTCTGGAGAGCGAGCTGCGGCCCAGGAGGCCCGTGCCGAGGTCGAGCGCCTCGCTGCGGAGCTTCAGCGCAAATTGACTCTCCGCCAGTTGGCAATCAACCGTGGCCAGCACCAGTTCATTCTCGGAAACGAAGCCGATGCTCTCCATCAGTTCCTGGCCCAGACTGGCTGCGCCATCGTTCTTCCTCCTGCCTCCGATGAGAGTGAATTCTTGACTATCACTGGTCCTCTGGACCAAATTGAGACTGGTATCAACCATGCCATGGATTTGGCTACGAGCATGCAAATGGCCAGTATTGACCTGTCTCGTCAACACCCTGGTGCCCCTGCCGGCCCACACGCCCATGCCCGTGCCTTGACGCAATATCTCCGACGCCGTCAAATCATTAAGCAGCTCGAGACCGCTTACGACTCTCATATTGCGCTGCCCCCTAGTGTCGACGGACCCGTGACATGGGAGGTTTACTCTCGTGATGGCAAGAACACCATTCGTGCTCGTTCCGACATTATGAACCTGGTTCAAGCACACCCTCCCTCCCGGCTGCGCCATGTTCCTGTTGACCCCTACTTCCACTCTTACCTGCGCTCCCGCGGGGCCAGCAAGATCCAGGGTGACTATGGCGTTCACCTGCTCGTTCCCGATGATGTTAACAGCCCCGAGGTTGTCCTGGTGTACGAGGGCCCAACTGCCACCGCTTCCAATTTCGAGGTTCCCCGTCAGCGCCCCTCTCCCGCCGAGCTTGCCCAGTTCGAGAAGTCTCTGCAGGAGGCTCAGGAGTTCCTCCTGAAGACCCTTGGCAACCAGAACGACATTGTGGCCAAGACCGTGACTATCCCTGCGAAATACCAGGAGAAGGCCCGCAAGTTTATCATTCGCGAGCAGGACGCCAAGGGACAGGATAGCATCCCCGTGCGTGCTCTCATTGCTGACGCGAAGGCGTCCAAGTGCGAGATTGCCCTTCGTGGTCCTTCAGGCTTGGTTGATGAGCTTGCCGCCAAGCTCGAAGCCTTTGTCGTGGAGCAAGAGAAGGATGATCTGGAGCGTGGATACACCAACACCTTCGACTTCCCTCAGAAGTATGCCAACTTCCTCATTGGAAAGCGTGGCGAGAACATCAACAAACTTCGCGAGGAGTTCGATGTCGACATCAAGGTTGAGAATGGCAAGGTTGAGGTCAAGGGACCCAAGGCCAAGGCCGACGCCGCGCGCACGCGCATCATCAACTTGGGCAAGAAGCTGGAGGATGAGACTACTCACATCCTGAAGATTCCTGCCCAATATCACCGTGAACTGATCGGACAACGTGGTAACCAGGTCAATCGTCTTCAGGACCGCTACTCTGTTCGTGTCCAGTTCCCTCGCGCGACTGTGTCCGATGATGTGTCTATCACTGACACTGGCAGCGATGCTGGTGGTGCTCGTGCTAGCCGCCCTCAGCAGGCTGCCGATGAGGTGTTGGTGAAGGGACCTAGCAAGGGCGCTGACTCTGCTCGCGATGAGCTCCTCAGCTTGTGGCAATACGTCGTTGAGACCTCGCACACTGCCAATGTCTCTGTTGCCCAGAACCAAGTCGCTTCACTGATCGGCCAGCGCGGCCGTGAGATGGACAAGCTGCGTGCCGATACTGGTGCTCAAATTGATGTTCCTAGTGCCAATGACACACCCGATGCATCGGGCCGAGTCCAGATCCGTATTAAGGGTACAAAGCAGCAGGTGGCCGAGGCCAAGAAGATTCTCACACAACGGGCCAGTGACTTCGATGCCACTGTTACCAAGTCGATTGAGGTGGATAAGAAATACCACAAGGCTCTTATTGGTGGTGGTGGTACGTTACTATAATATTCGAAGACTCCGCGATTCAATCCTTTGCTAACTGTTCTCAGGTGCCAACATCCGCAAGATCGTTGTTGATGCCGGTGGTCCCAACGACGGCAGCGCCGCTCGTATGGTCCGTTTCCCCCGACCCGACAGCACCGAGTCTACTATTCGCCTTGAGGGCAATGGTAAAATCGTCGAGAGCATCATTGCTGCCATCGAAGAGTTTGTCAAGGAGCGCGAGGATCAGGTCACTGAGACCCTCGATGTTCCTACCACTCAGCACCGCCTGCTGATTGGTCGCGGTGGTGAAACCCGTCGCGGTATCGAGTCCAAGTTCAACGTCACTATGGATATCCCGAAACAAGGTTCGGGACGAACCGATATCAAGCTCAAGGGTCCTAGCAATGCTGTTGCCGAGGCCAAGGAGCACGTTCAGGGCATGCTGAAGGAACAACACGCCGAGACCACAGAAGTTCCAAGCCATCTCCACCATATCATTGCTGACAACGGTGCCATTTTCCGCCGTCTGCGTAATGACTACCAGGTGACCGTCGACCACGCTGGCAAACCTGTTCCTACCAACCAGGCTGCTGACGAAACTCGCACTGTGGCCAATGGATCTTCTCTTCCCCTTATCACTGACGACGCCGATGTTGCCTCGGATGCTCACTCGTGGAACGTGATTGACAACGCCCAGTCCGCGGATGCGGATGTCACCCCCTTCCCCTGGGTTCTTACTGGTTCCCCCGAGAACGTCGCTAAGGCTCGTGCTGCCATTGCCAAGGCCATTGACTCGGCCCAGCAACAATCTGCGACTGGCTACCTCATCCTGCCTGACCCCAAGACTTACCGTTTCGTCGTCGGCCAGGGTGGTAGCCAGATCAACGCTATTCGCAAGAAGACTGGTTGCCGTATTAACGTGCCGAAGGACCAGGCTCGCGGCGAGGCGATTGAGATCCGTGGCAGCTCTGCTGGTTTGGAGGAAGCCAAGGATATGATTTTGGAGGCTGTTCAAAATGGTCTGAATGGTTCTGCTCGGTGAATTATTTGAGTTGTGATGGAGTCGAACCTCCTTTGATGGGAAAGATGATGACAGGACATATTGGCATCCAGGCATAAGCCCAGCTTTTTTTTCTACTCGAGAAGTTCTTGTTTCTATTTCTTTCTTGTTTTCTTACATCTACCATGGTATTTAGTGTATCTCTCTTCTCTTTCAAAAAGAATGTTCTCTTCTCATTCCATTTTGCTCGCATGCTTCCATGTCTCTCTCACCTCCAATATTGGTTGTTTCTCTTTCCAAAGCACTCCCTTTGGAATCGGGGATTTTCAATTTGATATTTAGTCGAAAAACACTAAGCCACAAAAAAAAAGAATATAAATTAACTTCGAGAAACACTTAAGGGTAAAAGCCATGGATCTAGTAAATACCGCCTTTAAATCCCTAAGCCATGCCCGCAAATGCTGCTCCTCCACGCTTTACAGACCATCGTCGATCTTCTTTATTATAGTCACGTGTTAACTGGCGCTCACGAGCTCGTTGTCGTCGACTATGCTCTTGATCATGCTTCTTCCTTGCTTTTTCATCATTATCCATTCTTTCACCCTTGGAAGACTTTCTTTGCTCTTCTTTGGCCGATTTGTATTTAGAGTCGACTTCGGACTCATTAGAAGCCGAGTCTTTGCCCAAGAGTCGTTTTAACCAGTCGAACATTTTCAGTAATTGTGACGGCAACGTGAGTAGATAGGATCATCTATGATAAGTGAGCTTTAAGTGATATTAAGATATTCACGGAAGCAGTACCATCAATCCACGAGTAGAGAAATGTTGATGTGAGCTATGCTCATGAGAAGTGTTAAGAGAATGGTGGTTGGAAGATATCTCTTCCACAACGAACTTGGGGCCAAAAATAGGGCCAGGTGATTCATCCATGATTCTACTTGGGGTTCTTGGGAGTTTCTTGGCGTTTGAGAACACTGGAGAATCATTAGCAGTGGAATATATGTGATGTAGAATCCTTTCAGACGTGCAGTTTAGAAGTATAGCCCTGACTGCACTTGGTTCACTTGAACCTCATATAGTTAGTTACTACCAAATACTTGTAGGTTAATACCGGCCCTCCCGAGGGCCATTGGCTCGATCGTTGGGTAAATCCACGGTACACCGAAGTGCAACTTGGATTTGTGGATAGGGTCGTGCATATTCATATAACAAATTAGAAGCGATAATTTGAAGTCACTTGATACTACTAGGACACCCACTCATCTGCCCTCACTGGGATAGCAATGTCCGAGTTGGCACGCCCGGGTAATGATCAATTCAGACCCAATGAAACACACCACCTCTAACTATTAATACGTCATGTCACCCTTATATCCAGTCACACAAGAAGGATAAGGACCTATGGGAGTTTATCCAGTAAATTATGTTCTGAATAGGACAATGCCTCATGGGACTCCATTAAACTGTACAGAACAGCCACAATCATCATGTGTGTAAACAATGACATCATAGGACAGACGCCCATATAAATGTGAATGGGAGACTCCAAACTCCACTCCACAAACACTCAAATAAAGACCATTATACAGTTACCCCCTCAATCTGAGCATACAACTTCATTCGAGTATTCTTGTCAATTGATACTCCCCTCGGAATTTGAAGCAATCTACCACACACCCACGATGACAGTTGGATCACAAGACTCAGGCGCAACTGGCGCTGCTAAGTGGGTGACATCTACCCTTGGAAACACCGTTGGCGGCGTGACTCGCACGGTAGGCGGAGTCACTGGTGCCGCGACAAGGGGAGTTGGCGATACTATAAACAGTGCGACTGGCAGTGCAGGACGGCCGGTCGGTGATGCGATTGGAAATGCCGGGACGGGACTGGAAGATGGAACGAAGTCGGTTGCAAAGGGAGTCGAGAATGCTGGACAATGGAAAGGGCAGTGGAGGTAATTGTGGAATTAAGTGGATGGTTAATGAGTCTGCATAGTGTATACTACGGCAATATTGAAATTGTATAACATCTTCCATTTTGCGTCATGAGATGGATACATCTAAATAACATTATGTCTATACAGAAACATTTCTATGAAAATCTATGAAACATAGTAGTACAAATCTATCAAGAACATAACCAGCAATTCCCGACAATCCAAAAAATGAAAAACCATCATTCATCCGCAGGAAGCTTCAACTTAACCTGCGTTCCCAAAGTCATCAAAGCCCCAAAACTACCAACAGTCATAAAAACCGGTCCCCAAAACGCCGGCACAAACTTGCCCACAAGCAGATACCTCCTCATAGACCAATACCTAAAAAACCCATACCCCAAACACCAAGCACCAAGAGATTGACAAATCCTCGAAGCCGTCAACCCATTCTTCAACATTGCAAGTTGTGACGCGGCAGAATTATCATTTACATATTGTTTGCGTTTCGTCGGAACGAGTGGTTCTTCTAATGGTTTTCCGGCAAGACCGAGTTGTTTATGAATGAGACGATCCACAGCCTCAAGTCGGTCTAGCGCGAGGGCCATGGCGGCAAAGCCGAGTCCTGCTCGAGTCCATGAGAGGAAAGTTCGTTCGTTGGCGTGGTGGTCGCGTTGTTGGGAGCCTGTGTTTGCGACTCTTGCGGGAATGAGACGGCGGAAGAATGAGGCCATTGACGAATGTATTGAGGGTGGTATGGAGTAGAGATTTGCGATATGTATGGAGTGGAGTGTATGTACAGTATGGGGTTGTTGTCTGGATATTTGGGGAATTCGGAGATGAGATTGGAATCTTTGAAGGCGGAAAGGGAAAGCCGAGGTGGAAAAGTTGGATAATTCCAGTGGAATTATGCTTATTTTGCCCCCACAGTCTGCATACAATAAATCTACAAATTCATAATAGACTACTGAGTATATAAGGTGATGATTGGACATCTCTGTACACAATCATCTACAAATTAAATCTAGCTGGGCATACTTCAAACTGCTTATACCAAGGTTTCTGTCAAGTTTATACCCTGCATTACTGTATACAGTAAGACTCCTTGACTCTGATTGGCTTAGTGGACCCCGCCACAATGCACTAAACCGGGGTAAACCAGCCCTAAACGATCTGATTTTCAATTAAAGTATCAATTTGATAAGTGATCCATTCAACTTCTAATTTCACAGATACTCTTCTCATCATCCCATTCAGTATCGAACTGGTGATAATTGCCTGTCATCACTTACTCAGATCATTATTGAATCTATTCGGACGACAGAATCCTGTTCGGACGAGAAATGAATTTCTCGGACGAGAGAATTGCGCCATCGGCGATTGTATACTATGTACGGAGTACAGTATTGTATGCGTACTGTATTATCGGTATATATCAGATATCCAACCATAGTACCAAGCAGGACATGAAATAAATACTAATAGAATATATTTACAAATGAATCGATAAAATAACATAACCATACTATCGATAATTGACTACCAACTAACACCGCCCAATTTCAACGGCAGGTGGAGCAACCGCTGTCCTGACTCCGTTGGCTCTGGAAGTCGTCCACCCCGAATATTAAGCTGAAGCGACTGATGAATGAGACGAGGTTCCTTCAAGCTCGCATCTCGCTCCTTACGCATAGCCACAAATTGCTCTTCCGAAATCGAATCCATAACGTGCCGATTCAATCGACGGTGTTCTCCAACAGTGAGGAAGGAGATAGGTTCCCGTCCGTTGGGAGGATAGTCATGTCCATGCCAGATTTTGACCTCGTCGTTGAATTGAAGGAGACGACGTGACGAGTGAAAGAGGTGTTTTGCGTCACCGCCTGGAAAGTCACAGCGTGCCGTACCGATGTCTGCGTGGAATAGGGAGTCACCGCAGAAAATGTTGTCTGGTGGAGATGTTAGATGGATATTTCGGCTAAGTATGTAGCTGAATACGTACCTCCGATTTTATAGCCAAGGTGGTCTGGGGTATGACCGGGTAAATGGAGAGCAGTAGCTGTCATTTCACCGATGGTGAAAGATTCGTCGTCATCGAATAAATGGTCGAAGACTTGTTCATATTCTTGTTTACCGATTTGATATCGGTGACCGAATAGATTCTGGACTTGAGTGATTCGTTTACCGATTCCGATGGGAGGTTTTGATCCTTGAATTTGATTGAGTTGATGCTGGAGATATGCAGAAGCAGTGAGATGGTCTGCATGGGCGTGTGTTTCAATGATGCGTTCAATTTTATAACGCTTTTCTTGAATAAGGGAGAGTAATCCATCGGCGGCAGTGGTGGTTATGGCTTGGGTAGCGGGCTCATAGTTCAAGACTGGATCGATGATCACGGCTGCTTGAGTCGATGGGTCTGCCACGATGTACTGCCATGTTCCAGTGACCGGCTCAAAGATATCGTGAACGGTGGGTTCTTTGGGCGTTGCATTCATGCTGTAGAAGTGAATTGGATGTTGGATGAAGGGTTTATTGATGTTGCTGGATAAAGACCGGCTTTTATAAGACTTCAATGGTGTCTGGACCCCGTTGGAGTATGACCTGGTTGATAATTTCGGGGTCTGGTGAATCTGATACGGGCATTGGTATAATGGGATGCCTGTGCTGGTGGGTGTGAATCGAATGCGTTTCACCATCGGCCTTGGAGATATGTTCAAAGAGCCTTTCATATTGACTCTGTCTGCTGTATACTGTCTGCTCAGTAGAGTAGTTGTAGTATATCAAGATGAGGTTTGAATATGCAGCTGAAGTAGAGTTGTAATGAAGTCGTGAAGTAATGAAGTATTCAATTCGGGCTCCATTTGGTCGCCGATTGCCACTGAAAATCGGCGAGTAAAAGTTTCCGCTCGGAGATATTCTATTCTACTGTATAATATAGTATGATATGATAATGGTATTGTATGATATTACTAGTACTGGATAGTCTAGAATCATACCACTCATTGATTCTTACTAACTCGTCCATTGCTGATGATGATGAAGTGGACCGCGTAAGGTAAAAACGAACGAAATTCCCGGTCGATCACGGCCGAGACGAATGCGTCATTCCACTTTTTTATTTCAATCTTTTATCTTTAATTGATTCCCCCTGATTTCTCCATTCTTCATTCTCCTATTTCCTCCAACTCTTTACTTTTCCTTCTTCCTTCACTTGATACCCCCCCGGCCACTAATAATAATCACAATGTTCCGCGTTACTCGCACCGCGGCTCTCCCGCAACTCACGCCAAGCATTCGCAGCTTCGCAACCGCCTCCCCCGTCAACGCCAGCGCCCGCAACCACAAAGTCGTCGTAGTTGGCGCCGGTACTGCCGGCCTCTCAATCAGTCACCAACTCCTTCAATCCGGTAAATTCAATCAAAATGATATCGCAATCGTTGACCCCGCCGAATTCCACCACTACCAACCAGGCTGGACCCTCGTGGGCGGTGGTCTAAAGACAAAAGAAGAACTCCGTCGACCGATGAAAAGTCTCATCGATTCCAAATTGAAATTCTACAATGATGGCGTCACCTCTTTCGCTCCCGAGAAAAATACCGTTATACTTGGTAACGGCGACAGCATCAATTACGACCAATTAGTCGTTGCGCCTGGTTTGACTATTAATTACGGTAGTATTAAGGGTCTACCTGAAGCCCTGGCCGACCCCTCTGCACCCGTTTCCTCGATCTACGGCTATGACAGCGTGAGCAAGGTTTTCGGAACCATTCAGAAACTCGAGAAGGGAAATGCTATCTTCACTCAACCCGCTGGCGCAATTAAATGTGCCGGAGCCCCGCAAAAAATCATGTGGTTAGCTCTAGATCACTGGAAGCGCGCCGGTCTCTACGACCCTTCGAATCCAGCCGGATCAGCGATTCAAATTGATTTTGCGACTGGTATGCCTGTGATGTTCGGAGTACCAAAGTACAACAAGGCCTTGACGGCGATGCAGCAGGAGCGTGGCGTGAATGCACTTTTCCAACACGATCTTGTTGCGATTAATGGGGATAAGGCGGTATTTGCCCGGCCAGATGGACAGGAGCAGGTTTCGAAGAAATTCGATTTGTTGCATGTTGTTCCGAAGATGGGGGCTCCTGCTTTTATTAAGGAGAGTGTTCTTGCGAATGAGGGTGGCTTTGTTGATGTTGATGATGCCACGGCTCAACATAAGAAATTTGCGAATGTTTGGTCTGCGGGTGATGCGTCGAGTTTGCCTACTTCTAAGACTGCTGCGGCTGTTACGGCGCAGGCTCCTGTTGTGGTGCGAAACTTGCTTCAGAATATGGAGGGTAAGAAGGCTGATGCTGTTTACGATGGATATACCTCTTGTCCGTTGTTGACGGAGTACGGCAAGGTGCTTTTGGCGGAGTTTAAGTATGGTGGTGAGCCTAAGGAGACGTTTGGTAATTGGTTTGGTATTGATCAGAGTGTTCCTCGTCGGTCGTTCTATCATCTCAAAAAGGACTTCTTCCCTTGGGTTTATTACAACTCCATGGTGAAGGGTGAGTGGGCTGGTCCTCAGGGTTGGAAATAGAGGTGGATGGTAGATGGTAAATGGTAGATAATCTTTTCTCATTGCTCACGCACTTTATATGGAGTTCTGGGCCATAGAACGATCTTTGTATTCTAGACTATTGAACAAGACAAAATGAAACTGGTTGGACATATTCCCATATAACTTAAAACTAAGCGCCTAGTCTTTAAACACTACTCATAGTACTGCGGGAAAAATTGCCCAGTTGGATGCATGCGGAGACGACAAAACGATAATCAGTAAATTGCGACGAACAGTCATACAAAAAGTCTAGTTTATAGTATGTACTCTTGAAAGAAAAGGCCCATCTCCGCAGTTCGCAGTTGGGGGGTGGAAGTCCCCCCGCGCGCCGGGGTAATCTTGGCCGAAAAGAGCAAAACATTCCGTCGAACGCAGGCACCGCCGAACTTTGCTATCTTCGATCAACTCCACAATTGATGACAGATGGCAGTCAGCAGGATGATATGGCACAATATGCTTCCAATTGGAAAACAAAAAAAATAGGGGAAAAAAGGGACGAAGGAAATGATGAAAGCAAAATCCCGAATGAAACCATTTAACAATGGAAAAAATGAAAAATAAACAGCAAATAATTAAAAAAAAAGAGACCCCAAAAATGTTGTAAGACGAGTAGATGATATCGCTGCTTTCTCCCCGCAGCTGGTCTTTGCTCTTTTGGTTCTTCCCCTCATGAGGGTCCATTCCAGCACATTCCAAGAATAGTGTATCTTCCCCAACTCCCATCTCCTCTTGAGTATCCCCACCCCGATTCCGACTCCCCTCAATTTTCAATACGTTGATTCCATTCCCATATACAATTCCCAGTCCCACATCTACTGTGCGGACTTCTGAGCCTCGAGGTAGTTGTAAGCACCGTAGGCAATGGCACCACCGATGAGAATGATAGCGTAGAGACCGACGCCGAAGCCAGCGGAGTTGGAGTTGGAGTTGGAGGAAGAGGCGGTGGTGGTGGCGTGGGACTTGGGCTCAGGGTCACCGGGCTGGGAAAATTAGTTTAAGCCCAGCAGTCATGAGTATAGATAGGACGTTGAAATGTATACATACCATACGCTTCACGCTACCAACGAGCAGACCGTCGAGAATCTCGCGCGCCTCGTCGGAGTGGCCGACATCCTCGAAGGCCTCGGAGCCATCTTGGCCTCCGACGTCCAGGAGGACTTCCTCACCACCGCTGTATCGCCATATGTTAGCTTTGAATTTTTTTTTGGGTGGTATAACCTTGTGTATTATGCATTGTGTGACTCCACTGAGTCAGAAAAGATTGGAGGACTCGGGAGTGAATTCGTTCTTTGCGAAAGAGGGATCACTATCGGTCGATTGTAGACATGATAGGAGGAGAGTATGGTGGAGGTAGATAGGAAGGGGATTCCACGTACGGGTGCTCATCGACGAAGCTGGTGCAATCGTAAACCTTGTCGTGAATGACCATGTAGAGGTCCTTCTTGGTGTTGTGGCCGGAGACCTCCTGGAGGGTGAATTCCTTTGATTCAGACATATTGCGAAATGGGAATCTGGATAGAGCCGAGAGGTGTAATGGTTAGTCTATTAAGGTATATGGAGTAGAGAGAAGTGAAGAGAAGCACAGCGGGGTTGGCGGGTGAGCGAAAGAGGAGGTCCAACTGGGATTGAATTTCTCCAGTGCCAAAATATGACAGGAACTGATAAGGGGAGAGAGGATTCAGGGCAAGATGAACGATATGACTAAGGGAAAATATTGGTGGAATAGAAAGTTGGAGAAACTCACGAGAAAAAAGAAAGAGACAACGAAAGGCTCAATAAAGGACAGATAGAAGTGTTGGAGGATAAGAAGAAGAGAAGAAGATGGAGATCGCAAAGTTGACTGGGGCCGGGCGAGGGCGGTCTCTCCGCGCGGTGGGCCTCTTTTTCTTTTGGGACTTTTTGGGGCTGCCGTGGATGGCACCCGGTCAATTGAGGGGTTGCTGGGGGTATTACAGTTACACTGTTATTTAATTATTTAGTTGGATATGTATTATTTGTACATTTAATTTAGGGTAAAGTACACTTTTGGATGGGGGATATTATGTACATATGAGCATTAACACGCCCCCGTGACATTGAATAAATACTGGGCGAATCAGCGGCTGCTTATTTGACCTCGGCGCATATGAATAAATCTGTTACACAGAATCGGATAGTAAATTGTCGAATATCTATGTACAAATAAATCATAAGATATAACACTGGAATACTGTTAACTGCCAATGTACTATGTACATCTCGAAGTATACATGAAGCGTACAAGTGTATGGGATTACAATAACAAAGGCAGTCTCCTCGGGAGATGCACATCCTCCAGCCAATCAACTGGCTGGAATACTCAGCAATACCCGGTCCCTCGGGTATTGCCCCTTCGCCGGGAAATGCATCGGTCCCTGCGGAATTGCGTGGAATGGTAGTCACAACCAGCGGAATCACATATCAGCCATCTCCAAAACAGAAACAAAAAGTGATGAATATGTAATATTCCCTGACGCCGGTCTATCCAAAATCGTGGCTATCGTGACATGCAAACAAACATAAACTCATCATGTGCAAGGACGTACAGAATGGAACAGAGAGGTGGGAGAGAGGGGGAGGACTAAACAGGAGAGACAGCAAAGGAAGAAATATAAGAACTATGTGAAAAACACGCTCATTTCGCTGGGACTCGCTCATAAAACACAATGTATGCTTGTTCATTCTGTAACCGATCGCGCGTCCGGAGATCGCGTGGGTTAAAGTCACTCGCCCGCTCATCATCAAATCGCCGCCAACAGTGTCGTTCCGTATCTCGGACCAGCGAAATGTAATGCCCACTACCCATCGACGATCCAAGGTGGCGAAGCACCGCGAATGCATCGTAGGTAAATGGGGGATCTGTCGCTCCCATGGCGGGCGGTCCGCCAACATCTGTCGGAGGGGCCGATGTCGTATGAGGGATCAAGAACTCATCCATCCGGAAACCATGCAGGGGAAATTCAATCGGAGTATGGATTTTGCGGGCACTTTGAGTCTTCGAGGCAGAGAATCGTTTGAAGTGAACAACCAAGATTTGTGGCGCTCGCGTGATGAATATTTGTTTGGTCGCCATCCGTTTACACTTGCAGTGTGGACATTTCCAAACCTCATCGCCGCTCAGCATTTCCTCCTTGCAGTAACTGCGAAGGCATTGATAAATATCCGCGGTGCCCGTAGGGGGAATCTCCACGCTGATACTGTAGAATGCCTCGTACGTAGTCGACGTCTGGCGACACGTAGTACAACGAAGACGGCTGGCATGTTGCCCAGCAAATAGCGACGAAATGAACGACTCTTCTCGATGAGAGTATCGATCCCACTCAATGCGCGACACTTTCTGAACGGGCATACGTTCCCTTTGCATCTCCTCGGCGAAGGTCAGGGGTCGTAGCGGGTTCCGTTGCCAGTTGACATTGAGATCCTCATGAAGACAATCCACCACGAAATCGAAGAACTCCTTAGCATCTTGCTGACGATCAATGGCCCATTCTCGATTCAATCGACCACAGAAATTCCGGAAAGAGCTTGGCATGATCACCTCTACATCATCTTTCCAGAGTGATCGAATCAGGTTGGCATACAACCCCGGCATCACACCCTGTGACCCTTTCCAGTTCTTTTGTACATAGCTGCGGAACCGATTGTCGATGAAGAACTTGCTCATAATGGATGTTGCACTTAGACATTGGATGGTGGAGTTCATATAACACGTAACCCCAAAATTGGTCAATCCTGTCCGTGGCAGCTTAAGGCGACGAAGAAGCGAGTTCGACATGTATAGAGCCGTGCGCGTCGCGGAGTTCTGGCGCTCCAAATGGGGCTGGATATGGCGACTTTCCGATACACCACTGTAACTAGGACGCGGGACAGCCGGGGGTGGTCGTGAGAGCGCCGATGGAACGGGGGCTGGGTATTGTGGCATGGGAGGAGGAAGGGGGGCAGTTTTTGACTCAGGACGTATCATAGATTGTTGGACGTGATGCGGCTCTGGGAAGCGACGGAGGAAATCTTCATAGTTATGCACAAAAGGGGTGTGTGCTTCGGTGCCGGGCTCCTCTTGTGGCTCCTCTTGTGGCTCCTCCGTGAGCGGCTCCTCGTCAAGATATTGACTTGTGTCGATTTCCTCGTTCTTGGATCGTTCCATCCATGCGGATAATTCCTCTGAATTAAGCGGGGTGAACTCGCGAAGTCTTCTTCTGCGTACTTCCAGGCTGGAGTTAGCACTGGCAATGGTGGGTACACGTCCCAATGGCCGGCCAGGCCTGGCAACGGGCCGCTTGTTCTGAAGCGATCCCATCACGGCGGCCGTCGACGAGGTCGCCAGAGATTGCTGCCCGAGGAGATCGATCCACGCATCTAATCCTCCAAGTAGAAGCGCTGGGGGTCGCCCCGCCTTGAGTGGTTTATACTCATTGAATTCATATAGAGTATCGTAAAGAGCTCGCAGATGTGGCGCAGATGTTCCAGCGGGAGGACCAGCGAGATAACTAACAGAGGCAGTATTCTGATCATAGTAGACCACCAGATCGAATTCATTTCGTCGCTCAAACAAGGACTGTTCGTGTTCCGGAGACACGACAAGTCGATCCTCCAACTCTTCTGCCGAGACATTTTCTTTCAAAGCCACTGGTTCAATGCATATAATCGACTTTGCATAGACGTGTCCACCATCATAATGGTCCCGAGAGCGAACATCAATCAAAAGGACGTTGAATTTGCGGAGATATTCTAGTAAACTTTGAGCTGATATGGCTGTTGTATGAGGCAGATCGGGAGAGTTGCTCCGCGTTTCAAGTGCAGAATGGACGCCATTTGGGGTTCGAGAACGGTACGGGCTGTCATCGAGCCCGCGACTTGGACTGCCACGAGGAGAATTACTGAGATTCGAGAACCGCGGATCAAAGGATCGTGTGCTCTCCGTGGAAGTCCGTGGGGGGTTAGGCGGAGGCTGAGAAGGGACGGTGTAGATCGGGCTGTAGGTGGGATCGGGTGCGCGTGGAAGGGATGTTGTAAGAGGAAGCTTAGGAGGTACAGTCGGAACATGAGTCGTAGATCCCATACTTCGAGGACCTAGTGGGCGGCGAGTAGGTGGACCATGCGAAGGGCTATAATTTGGGTGAGGAGTATTGGAGGTGTATGCGGAAACCTGGCCTGCAGGGCCCGCGTTTGAAGATCCAGCGAATACATTGTGATTTGGCGCATTGTCAGAAGGCGGAGATGCCTTGAGTTTCGCAAAGCGCTGCGCTAGCATATCTTCAGCGGGGCTCGAAGTTGCCTTTGTTTGCGCCTGGGAACTCGGGATAGGCTGAGCCTGGAATTGTGTAGGGCTCGGCATTCGCACAGAGTCGCTGCCAGAATTGCGATTCTCGCGACCTCGGGGAACAGGCGAGCCATGTTGACTGGGAAATGTCATTGTGGAGTTCCGGGTAGGTTGTACGCCGCTGCGGATATTATCCTCGATGATTTCCTGTTTAATCGCATCCATTGTTCCCTGCTTCGTTCGCACCGCCTATTTACAGGTAAATCATTTTATTAGATCATGATCACAAACCGCAAGGGCGAAAAGAACTCGCCACTGCAGCAGAGGGCATATCAGAGGAATATCGAATGAACATACCATCATCAGACCCGCAAATTCTTTGTGCCATCCAGGGTGCGGGATGTTGGTTGTCCTATAGTCTGGGTGGTGGGGGATAGTGTTCACGGTGATCTCTGAGGCACGAAGATAATGAACGTAGGCCTGATCAGGTCTGGTTTCTGCCAGTTTCTTGGCGAGATCGATTGCTTCGGCGGCGGTTCCAAGGAGGACCTCGAGCTGTGTGGATCAGGTGAGCCAGTCTGTCCCCGCCGCGGATGATCCCCATACTTACTGGCTCTGTTTCATTCACACTCGACGAAGCTGCCTGGTCCTGCAGGTCTTTAATATTCGGGTATTTGGGGTGAATAATTGAGCGAGTGCCGTTTTGATAAGAGTCTGGTCTGGTGACTTGTCCATAGTAGTCGTTGGAATGTAAGTTACCCCCCACCGAGTAAGGACGGGTGCCGCTCTTCCACGGTGGTATGTCCGGTGGAGAGGGGAGGGCCGCCGCATCGGCGGGCATGATCGGGGGAGTAGGATGAAGAACGAGCAAAGGTTCAGTGCATATTTAGTCGACGGAACAGATATAGACAATCGTGAACAGAGAAATAACAAAAGCAAAAAGACAGTAGAAAGCAAAAGAGAGCACGAGAGGGAGAGAGAGGGAGGAAGAGTGGCCAGGTACCAAGGCGGGTCTGGGGAAAGGCAGTAACATAATAATAGAAGCGCCGCTCACCGCCGATGACGCACTGGGAAGCTTAGTCAATTCAACTCCGAGAGCTCCCCTCATCCTAGATTCAAAGTCAACTTTCCATCTAGTCTGCAGTTTGCTTGTTCGGTCATCCCAAGATTGCGCGTATCTTCGTGCTCTTGAATTCTTCTTCACCAATATGGCCGGCTGGTTTTCTTCAGCGTCGCCCCTCGATGAGCAGATCGAGCGGGCGACCGCGTCCTCTCTGTATGCCGTTATCAGTTCCCTTTATTCCTTCTGCCTTGCGAAGAAATAGAAAGTTGCAGGTGAGCAACTTGGCTATAGAAGACCTCGTGGACTAACCAATCTTTCAGTGAGGACATCGCGCTCAACTTGGAAATCTCTGATATGGTGCGATCCAAAAGTGTTCAGCCTAAAGATGCCATGAGATCTTTGAAACGCCGATTAGAAAACCGCAACCCCAATATCCAGCTAGCAACATTGAAGGTTGGTTGATAAATGTCTTCACATATATAAAATCTCTGGTTCACAATCTAATCAAGTTATATCTCACACTCTAGTTAACCGATACATGTGTCAAAAACGGAGGCACCCACTTCCTGGCCGAAATCGCATCCCGCGAGTTCATGGACAATTTGGTGTCGTTGATGAAGGCTGAGGGCGCTCCGCTCAACCCAGATGTTCAACGAAAGGCTCTTGAGCTTATACAAGATTGGGCCATGGCCGCGCAAGGTCGGATGGATCTAATGTACTTGGGGGAAACATATCGCAAGTTACAGAATGAGGGGTTCCAATTTCCACCGAAGACGGAATTAAGTGGAAGCATGTTGGAAAGCAATGCTGTAAGTATAGAACTTACCTCTATATGCTCGGGAATAACCTGAAAACTAACTGCAATGTCAATCATCATTAGCCGCCAGAGTGGATTGACTCGGATGTTTGTATGCGATGTCGTACCGCTTTTAGTTTCATGAACCGAAAGCACCATTGCCGAAATTGTGGAAATGTCTTTGACGCCCAATGTTCCAGCAAGACTATTCCTCTACCTCATCTTGGAATTCTTCAACCCGTGCGGGTCGATGATGGATGCTATACTAAACTCACCTCAAAGGCATTTGCCCCGGCAGGTCTATCGGATCGATCGGCATATAAGAACAACTCTATCACCAAATCCAGTTCTATGGAACCCCGTGGTGCTAAAGCAGACACTAGCTTTGACGATGATCTTCGCCGAGCCTTACAGATGAGCTTGGAAGAGGCAGAAGGGAGAGGCCCATCCGGGTACGTTCCTCAGACCGGAAACGCCCCCCAGCCGACGTCTACGATGACATCGACAGCCGCAGCCGCAGGGCCTACAGATACTGAAGAGGAAGATGCGGATCTCAAGGCTGCGATTGAGGCATCTCTGCGAGATATGGAGGAGCACAAGCAAAACCATGCGGCAGCATTGAAGAATAATGCGCAGCCGAGCTCTGGCGTACACGACTCTTCAAGTACCCCAACACCTGCCGTCCAGAACCCCTACGAGCTCAGCGCCGTAGAAGCCGAGAATATTCATCTTTTTTCAACTCTTGTCGATCGATTGCAGCATCAGCCACCAGGCACCATCCTCAGAGAGCCTCAAATCCAGGAACTGTATGATAGCATTGGCTCTCTGCGACCTAAGCTAGCTCGGAGCTATGGAGAGACAATGAGCAAACATGATACTTTACTGGATCTTCATTCCAAACTATCAACGGTCGTCCGCTACTATGATCGCATGCTGGAAGAGCGTCTTTCCAGCGCCTATTCCCAGCAACCCCTCGGATATGGTGCAGTACCCGGCGCGGCCCCTTACCCCAGCATGACTGGTGTGCCGTCTCAAGCTCCGAATGGGAAACCCGGAGCAGAAAACTTCTATTATGGCAATGCTCCCGAAGTCTCGAATCCAGCTGGCACAGCCTATGCACCACCAACGCAAGCACATACGAATGGATATGAAGCTCCTCCTGCTGGTGTTACAAGTCCTGTGTACCCGCCACACTCACAATACGGAACTACTGGAAGTGAACCTCCAAACCCTGCGTGGGGTCAGAACCCTTACCCAACATTGGGATCACCTCCAACTAGCAATGATCCCGGTGCCGTTGGTTATGGTGGGCAGGCCCAGTACTATGCGTCCCAGTCTGAGCAGGAATCCCATTATGCTGAGCCTCCGTACCAACCATCGCCTGTTATGCGACGTGATTCGCATTATCAGCCAAGTGCCCCCGGTCCACAGTCCCCCGAGCACGTCCATACCCCGACATATTCTACTGTGCCACCTCCTGCACCAGTCCTTCAACAACAATCAACTGGGCATGCGCCCCAACCTTACTACTATCAGCCACCGCAGTCCAACAACACCGTGCCGGCGTCCGCATATCCACAGGTACCGACAGGCCAACCAGGTCAATATCCGGAACCTAGCCACACCCAACAACCTGCGCGACCAGCTGTAGAAGAGAGCTTGATTGAACTGTAGCGTATATGCATCTGATTTTTGTCCGGGGCGTTATCTATCTCTGTTTGCTCTCTCCATGTGTCCTTCGATGTCATCTTCGCTTGACCTATGTACCTGATGATACCTACTATTACCCCTTTTTTAACTGCAAATTGTACGTACCAGATGTCTACAATATCATCGCTTTTAAAATCTATTATATAGATAATATTCGACTATACTCTGCTATGTATTGTTGAGTGTTCGTTCTATACTAATGTTGTCCAACCAAACAGCCGCCGGCAAATGTACCCGCCATCGGCTCCGTTCCGCTCGCGGCGAGATCGTCTTCGAACCTTCGAACCCTCCAACCTCCAACGTCTTTCACTTCTCCTCCTTTCCAACTTCCAACTCTTTCGACTCTCCCATCGCACAACCCCGAATGGATTCCATAGGAGCGGTGTAGCTTCTCTACCTGCATTTAATTATTGAACGCCTTATTGCTTTTTCGCCTGCACGTCCATCTGCGGTGGTACCTCCTCATTGTCTTGACCAATCCCCTGCGACGCCCCGTGTACATCGCTGATTACCCGCCCGCCTTTTTGGGATCTTTGCCGCCATGCCAAACAATACTTCCTCCCCGGTCAAGCGCCCGGGTCTCGGTCGTCGAGCGGTTTCTTCACATGCAGTCGTCACGCGGTCCAACTCCAACGAGCTGTCCGAGTCGCACACTAGTAAAGCCCCCGTCCATCATAAAGCACACCGGGCACATGTTGTGGGTGGTCACCGCAATCATCACCGAAATCCATCGCTTGGGAAGAACTTGAGCAAACTCAAACTGTTTCAACTTGGCGGCCCCGAGGCGACTGGTCGAAACCACCACCGCAAGAAGTCCGCCCCGGCGACTCCCGTGGGTAGCCCCAAAGCCCAGGGACATGTACGGTGGGATGGAGATTTGGAGGATCACCCAAAGAATCATTCTATGAAAAGGAATAACTCTACACCCGTACTAAGACGCAACAACTCGGCCGTGGGAAAGAAGGCTCTCGTTACCCAACGCCCGTTATCGAGCACCGGGAAGAAGACAGTTGGATTTGAGCTGGGCGATGACGATAACGACGACGCTGAGTGGGAAGACACCACGCAATCACCAGAAAGTACGCGGCGCAACTCAGTCGCGCCCTCCAATCCTAGCGTCGAAAATACCCAAGTTCTCGTTGATCCTCTTACATTTGTGAAACGACCATACCCGCAAATCCCCCGCGCTACCAGCCTCCCCGAGTCTATAACGAACAAATTTGCTCGCAACCACTCTGATCTCGACGAAGAGGACGAAAACGAAGACGCTGACGCTGACGAACAAGAGGACAGCAAGCAGGGACTTGATCAGTCTGTTGACCAAGGCGATATCGCCAGCCGTTTGCTGAGTCCTGCCCACTCCGCGAAAGCGCCCCCAGCCATGTCTTCCATTTCGGCGATGGCCAAACCTTCAGCCAAAGATCCCGCGTCACGCAGTGCCTCTGTAAACCTGGCCCAAGAAAAAAACAATCGACGGACGATGGCAAGCTCCAACCCCAATCTTGCTATGACCCCTGGCAGTCAGCCTCAAGCTACTTCCTCTTCGATGGAGGGCGGTGTTTCCCGGTTCATCGTGAGCAACAAATCGGCCAACCAGGCATCATCGCGCACTGATTCTGATCCCAATACCCCATCTTCTTTTCTACCACATTACCACCCACAAACACCACCATCACCCAACCGAGGCGCTGGAAAGGCAGCTGCGTCCCCAGCTCGACCACTGGGTGCAGACTTACCTTCACGAACTCAACAGAAGCTCTGGCTTCAGCGTACAGCTACACTCAACGACTCTCCTCCGGACAACCATGGAGGGACCCCAACGACGTCATCGGCTGCCATGGAGATGGCAGTCAACCAGCCACGCCCCGGTGCTGGAGCCTTCGAAGTAAATAGAGGAATTAACGGCAGTGCTCGCCCTGGAGGAGCTGTAGGACAAGATAGCGAATCTCGACAGACTCGAAAAGCCTATGAAAAGGTTTCTCTAGAGCTGACAGCGGTGCGACGATTCCAATCGCCCACGGGTGATAGCTTCAACCGACTACGCGCCATCGCTCGTTCATCCAAAGGTCGAGCTGTTAGTGCGGAACAGGCATCTGCGCTTGGCAAGCCCGTCAAGTCGGCCCCTTCGTTACCCCTTCTTCAGCAAGGCAAACGTCCCAGTCGACTTGGATCTAGTTCAGAATCAAAGTCACAACTACGTGACCCACAATCCTCCACCTCGGAGGACCCAGCCACTCAAAGCGAGTCTACAGACGCAGTGCAGGCAACTAGATCTTCTCACCCTTCCCACCGAATCCTTTCCACGTCTGATGAGGCTGTGCATGGGCATGGCCTGACCGGAGACCAAGATACCGAAGACTACCCACAAGTTAACCAAGCCGATATGATGATCCGTCGCATGTGGGAGAGTCGCGAGGTAGCTACATCTGGGTAATGGACACTGGACAAACCCATCACCCATCTTTTTACGTTGATGACATCCATTTCTATCTGCAATTCCCTGGGCGTTCTTATCTTTCTGGCGGTTCTTTTCCTACGTTCTATTTTCTACATTATATTTCCCCGGACGCCTCAGGCGTTTCGCATCCATCATGAACATATCTCTCCATCCCTCTTGACCCTCTCAGACATGCGCTAATTGTAATTGCAACACTCTCTCTGGTCTTGGCACCGGCAGCCCCGACTTCCGGGGGATCGTCCATGGCGTGACCCTCTAGCCCTAAGATGAGTAATGCCCAATAGGCCCCCCATGATTTGTCCATGTAAAAAGAGTATACAAGTACACTTTTTCATTCCATCTTTATCATTTTCATCTTTCTGATTTTTGAAAGCATTATGGATATTCTTACTCCTCTGGTCGTGGGCCAAATTGCCCGTGTCTCGGCTTATGTTCTTGGGATCGTGTTAATATCCGTCTTGCTGAATGTGTTCAATCAGTTGTTCCTGTACAACCGCAATGAACCTCCAGTTGTATTCCACTGGTTTCCCATACTGGGAAGCACGATATCCTATGGCATGGATCCGTACCAGTTCTTTTTTGCTTGTCGTCAGAAAGTACGTTGGAATGTGCCGCAATGTAGATACTTGTAGTGGTCCTTGGTGACGCAGTACTAATAGACCAACACAGCACGGCGATATCTTTACTTTCATACTTCTCGGCAAAAAGACTACCGTTTACCTTGGGACTGAAGGTAATGAATTCATCCTGAATGGTAAACTGAAGGATGTCAATGCGGAGGAGGTCTACGGCAAATTGACAACTCCTGTATTCGGTACTGACGTGGTATACGATTGTCCAAATTCCAAATTAATGGAGCAGAAGAAGGTAATTTATCCATCCCAGTTCTATCACTATACCATAACTCGAAATACTAACCAGAGACTACATGCAGTTCATCAAATTTGGCCTAAGCCAAACCGCCCTAGAATCCTACGTCCCCCTTATCGAGGAAGAAGTCAACCAATACATCAAATCATCAGGCAAATTCAAGGGCAAGACAGGCATCGTCGACCTCAGCTCTGCAATGGCCGAAATCACCATATTCACAGCCGGACGAACCTTACAGGGTGACGAAGTTCGCGCCAAACTAACATCCGAATTCGCCAGCCTCTACCACGATCTCGATCTAGGCTTTCATCCTATCAACTTCATGTTACCCTGGGTACCACTTCCTCGAAATCGCAAGCGAGATATTGCTCACGCCCGCATGCGCGAAATCTACCTCCAAATCATCCAAGATCGTCGAAAGTCAACTATCCCCGAAGCAGACCAAACTCAAGACATGATCTGGAATTTGATACGCAGCGTCTACCGCGACGGTACACCCGTTCCAGATAAAGAAATCGCCCACATGATGATAACCCTCTTAATGGCCGGACAACATCAATCCTCGTCAATAAGTTGCTGGATCTTCTTGCGTCTAGCCTCAGAACCAGAAATGACAGAGAAACTATACACTGAGCAAGTCAATGCTTTCGGAAAAGAATTACCTCCACTATCATACAAAGACATGGAGAAACTCCCCTTACATCAAAACGTTATAAAGGAAACCCTTCGAATCCACAACTCAATTCATACACTTATGCGTAAGGTGAAAAATCCCCTGCCTGTCCCGGGAACAAGATACGTTATACCAACCAGTCACACCCTCCTCGCCTCCCCCGGCGTAACAACCCGAGACGAGAAACACTTCCGAAACGCAATGACCTGGGATCCACACCGTTGGGAATCACGGACAGAGGTCGAAGATGATGGTGAGACAATCGATTATGGATACGGGGTTGTTTCGAAGGGGACGAAGAGTCCTTATTTACCTTTTGGAGCGGGTCGTCATCGATGTATTGGGGAGAAGTTCGCTTACTTGAATCTTACTGTTATTGTTGCTACTCTCGTGAGGAATTTTCGGTTTTATGAGCCTGAGGATAGAGAGGGTGTTCCTGAGACGGATTATTCGGTATGTCTTGTCTCTCTTTTTATATTCTCTACTTCTTTCGTATGGTGCTGATATTTGTTTAGTCGCTCTTTTCTCGACCTATGCAACCGGCGACAGTTCGGTGGGAACGACGTGGGGGGTATTAGGAGTCTGTTATGGGGGATTTGAATGCGTTTCTGGAAGTGGGATGGAAGAGTTCTCGGGCTATAGTCTTGTTCTTCGAGACTTGCCTAGGTGATTTTTCACCGGGCTTGGTATTATCGTATTTAATCAATCAATTCACTACAGTTTTCGACCTGGCAAGATTATACTTATCATCTTGAACCATGGCTAGGGTGATTTGTACTACTAAGCACTTAATGCTTCCAAGTTGGTGGTGAAGGTGGTGATCTATTTGATGACAAAGCTATAGCGTAGAACTTGAAATCACCATTACCAAGAATTGATAATCCGTACAATACTAGTGTACTAGTGTAGTATCTCTGCATCCAAAGAACTAGAGGAGACTCAAATTCTATCGTACTATTATTTGCCCAAAATTCAGAGCAGTCTATCATAGCGACACTAAATAGTATACCGTGCCCCCGAAGCGCCATGTACTTTAAAAAGAAGCATATACAAGAAACATCCTAAAGAATAGCGTTGACGCAACAACCCACTGAGACGCAGTGAGTCACAGGTAGAAAGAAATCGTTAGAAATGGCAATCAAGGATTGTCATGAAGATATAGAGAGTCAAGTATCAGGGAATCCAACACTTGGTAGACCCGAGAACGCTTTGTTCAGGACGAAAAGGAAACAAACAACCTCATATTTAACCCTGATTACCCCGATCTTTGCCTTTACCACGTTGTTGTCCACCGCGGCGCGCATTCTTTCCTGTAACATGATTTCCAGCCGTTCCAGCGGGAGAGTCCCGAGACTGTGATGATCCATGCCCATTCACACCTTTTTTCGGGGTAGGTTGAGCTTGTTTCTGGTTTTGAGATCTACCCTGAGGTGCAGGCTGCTCTGACGCAGAAGTCTTGTTGCCTCCACGTTTGCGTGGTTTTCCAGGAGTAACCATGCCTTTACCACCACGTCCAATTTTTCCACCGCCCCGTTGCTGTTGCTGCTGCTGCTCTTGCTGCTGGGAAAAGTCGGGATCCAAGAGACCTTGAACACGTTTACTTTCTTGGTCCCACCATTGTTGAAATTCTTGCTCGGCTTGAATTTCATCAAGATTGTGTTTTGCCGTAGCGGCTTCTCGGATTTCGTCCTTCTCTGTTTGTTGTTGGTGAAGGATAGAAGCCAATGAAAAGGAACCAGCTGAAGCAGATGGAGATGTTGCATGTATATCGGGACGTGGAATGTGGCGGATAGACTGGACTGAAGGGCGAGGAGATGTTTTTGGGAGAGAATTGAGAGAGGATGGCGAGGGTTTAGAGGCAGGTGATTGGATATTTGCTGGAACACTGCGACCTTGTGACTGCACTGGAGTTGCAACAGGATTCGACCGCGGAGGTGGTGTTCCCGCTACGGTTTGGCGCATAGTCATGGCCGGCCTTTGGGCAGGTTTCTGTCCAGAGGTAGGTGGGCTAGTAATGGCTTGACCTGGAAGAGGGTCTTTGGTAGGTGTAGCTGGAGTAGCTGGGCCAGCTGGCGGCGGCAATTGCCACGGATTCCGTGATGCTTCTTTGGCCTTTTCTTGTGCAGCGAGCATCTCTTGCATCTGCTGCTGTTGCATCTTCTTACGGTCCTTTTGAGAAATCTTTTGCGTAAAATTACTGCTGCTCTCACGACGACCGGACATTCCCAGAGTCAAATTAGATACGCGAGACTGCGAAGTTTCGCCCATGATATCCTTGAGGTCCTTTTTGCCGCTAGGTATACCAGGTGAGCCCCATGGCGCCGAGGACTCGGCCGGTGACCCCAAAGAACGCTTCTGATGAAGTGCAAGAGATCTCGATTCGGTTGGAGACTCTGATAGCAAAGCATCTCGAGTTGATGACATTTGGGCGTCCAAAAAACTAGTCTCCTCAATGGATTCTGGTATACTTGCGCCAAGAGCTGGAGACTCGGGATATGGACTGTCACTCGGTCCCACGCCACGCAAGGCGGCTTTGCCTTTCGACAAATCACTCGGTGACAGACAAGCCTCGTCATCCATTTGAAACATCAAGTCTCCAGTTGACTGTCTAGGCTTCAACATAGGACTGGTGGCTGAGCTCCGAAGATCTTTGGGAGTGCTGACCTTCCCCTTTTTGGCGGAAGCCGACGTTCTGTCATTCGCAGTTTGTCGTGGTCGCATATCGTACGATTCACGATGGTCTAGACGTGTCTGTAGAGCCATTGCATCAATGCGTCGTTGTTTGTCTGTCTCAACCGAGCTGACAATTTCTGGATATTTCTCGAGGACATATGCATCGGAGTTACGCCCTCGGGAGATTGGGAAGCAGGCCAATTGATTCTCGTGGCAGACCAAGTCAAGCTCCCCCAGTAAGGCACCGTCCAGGTCCAAGTACTTGTTCGCAAGCATGCTCTCCAGATCAAGGCAGACATACTCCAAAGCAGCCTCTTTGAGTTCCGTCATGTAGATGGGGGCAACTGAGTTGAGAAGGTATGAGATGTTGCGAGTGTTTACAAAACGGCCGATCATCTTCTGGCAGACCTGTGATAGTCTGTCGATCATCAATTCGTTGGCAACGTACATCACATCCAGAAGCAAGTCAATCAGATCGTCCATTGTCTTGACGCGGACTTGATCGAACAGTTGTTCCTCCGCATCGGAATAGACATAGCGCAAGACGAAGTCGAATATAGATCGATCGATATGCTTCAAGTCGACGGTCACTACTTTGTCAGAAGTCCGCCGGGATGCTAACCATCTACCTCCAGAGCGGCCATGGAACAATGCCTCGAAGAAGGGACAGCGTTGGCAGATGAATTGGCTATGCACCTTGAGATTCTCGCCCTTCAATTGAACAATCACATCGGCATCGTCAAAAAATGAAAGATTATTGATTGCAAGAGCCATGTCTGTTTTCAGGCTTCGTTGGGGCTCAACCATCAATCTCGCGGCGCGCTCTAGCGTCGGAAGACCAAGCTGCGTGGCAACCCGCATAACTTCGGTACGTACCTGACGGTACCGAGCTGCATTTGCGGGTGAAGTCTTCGCGAGGTGCCAGACATCGAGGATACCATCAGTGTATAGGAAGAAGATCAAGTTCATCACTGTCAGAAAATCAACTCCTTGGAACCTGATTTGCGTCTGCCCGTCTTTGTCATATTCAATGTCGAGAAGATCAGTTACAGATGAATAATATGATACCCTGAATTCTTGGAGCGCCTTTTGAAGGACGGAACTGCGCCCAGAAAGCAGAAATTGATGTGCTGGAATGCGCAGCTCGGAATCTGATGTTGTCATCCAAATAGTTCCGGTAGATTGCAAAGACAGGAATTGACTTTCAATGTCCGAAGAGAAAAGAATGGCCTTTTTGAGTGATACTCCTGCTGAAAGCGCAATGTGATCGTCCGTGGAGTCGAGAATCGTGTCAATATCTTCGATTGCAGGAAGGACAAATGGTGAGAGTGGTAGCAAATCATCCCAGAGCGTGCTCCGATCAATGTGCACTTGTTCTCGAGTCACATCACAATCGCGCTGCGCAACCGAATATGCTCCGAATGCATTGCTGCGCACAGCTATGGCTCGAGACAGGCCCGGTATGCGTGCGAACTTGTAGTCCTTAGATGAGCCATCCTTGCGCTTGGTTCTTTTTTCCTTTCGCCAGGCTGTCCCAGAGGTGGTACAAATGATGATAGACCCATCTTGTCCCACGTCAACATCGCTTGCCGCCATGTGAGACTTCTTCACAGACCATGCCCTCAAAGGTGAGGCCAATGAGTTGCGTATCTTAACTGGATTTGTCGTAGATGTCGACGTCGACGAGTTCTCGGGTTTGTTAACCTCAACAGTGAAAACCTCTCCTGAACTAGACAGTGCACAAATTGTGTTGCCCCCACTGGCAAGTTTGACTACACGGTTCACTGAGTGGTCATACCGCGTCGCCATGAAGCTATCGCGAATGAAGCTAGAGCTGGCTTCTAGAGGGAAGGAAAGCTTCGAGTACCCATATTGAGAAAATACCCAGACCTCATGGTTCTGCAGCAAAACAGCCGTGGCACGGTCAATGGCAGAAACCGTCTGGATAGGGCACTGAAACAGGGACGCTCCCACACGTCGAGGAGTAATTTGGACTTCGAGAGACCTTGCATCGGAGTCAACAAGTCCTAATTGACCCTCATTCTTACCGAATGTATAAAGACCCGAGTCACTGAAGACTACGGAATGTATAGCCGATGCTGCTGCGCCCATTATCCTCTCTCTTTTGAAAGCATTAAAGATCTGCCGAGGAGTAGTCTGGATCGGGACATCGTTTCTGTTACTTGTCCGAGGCAAGCTATAGCCTAGTTGGCCGAATGTGTTGCTTCCCCAACTGAATATCTCGCCTGTATCGGTGATAGCAAGGCTATGATCTTGGCCCAAAGCGACAGACACAACCGCTTTACCTGCCAGGCCACCGGTTTCGATACAGACGAAGGTGAACCTTGTTGACTCATCACCGGTTCCAAGACGACCGCCGGGCCCAAAGCCACACATAAATAGATTTGCTTCTGGATCATCCGTGATGATGGCAGTATGCAGCTTTGACATGACCACATTTCGGTATTTTATGGGCTTGTTTGTTATAATGGCTGGCAACTCTTCCGGATCAACTTCGACCAGGTCTTCGAGTCCTGCATTTTCCATTCGCTCCACATATTCCCGATAGAAGCGGCTGAGTAAATGATCGGGGCGCTGGACGGCGATGCGTTCTGGGAATTGTCGATCATCCTGATCCCCAAGTCCAAGATTTAAATTCTTATTACTTCCAAAGGTGAAAATCTCATCTGCGGAGAAGTCTATTCTGGGAGCTCCGGTGCTTCCGTGCATGAATGAGCCAGTCTCGTCTTCGTCGTCTTCGTGCGATGGGGCGTTAGAGGCCGCATCGTTCTCTAGTTCGTGGGAAATTCTCGAGCCGGGGATTTTGGAGAGTATCTGCTTGATATCACGAGATGTAATAGTTGCACTATAGACGTCAAATGGAGAGTATCCTTCGCGGTCCTTGATCTTGATCAGAGTACCGCTTTGATGGTGAGCGGATTTGCTATTGGCGAGCCTCGTGAAATCTGACACATTATCGCGAATCATCAACGCTCGCGCGATTGAAGCGTTCCCCGCATACAATGCCCGGTGTAAAGCTGTCCAACCACTTTCATAGTCCTGTGCATAGATATCAAGCGAAGGATAGGCGTCGAGTAGTGCGCGCGCAAAGGTGCTGGCGGTAGGTTTCGGCGACGAAGCGACATGGTGTAGCAGCGTCCTACCATAATGATCACGAGCATTTACATCGGCGCGTGTACCTCTCGGGTCCGTGCTCTCGACGAGCCTCTGGAAGCTCTCAACATCATCTTGAATAAAAAATTCCCAAAGCTTGCTCATGTGTGCCCGGAGAAGCCGCGCAGTGGCGATGACCGGGACCCAGGGTGTCCCGAATGGAGGATGTGGAGGTTCGGCGAGCTAATTGATATGTATACTTTTCAGAGTAGTACTATTTTGGCCGATGAGAGTCGAAAGTAACGTGGAGGCGAAGAGAGATGAGAGAGAGAGAGGAGTCAAGAGTCAAGAGTCAAGAGTCAAGAAGCAAACGCGCGCGGGGCGCAGCGTGGCTTTTCTTATCGATTCGCTCCTTCATGTTCCTGTGGAACGCACAATCCACCAATCAAATCAGCCGAGTCCCTCCATGCGGCCAAAAGACGATCGACGAGTGGCAGCGAATTGTTTAAGTCGGATGATAGGATGATATCAGATGTATACTATAGACATTTATAGCGAGTATATTAAGTATAGTTATATAGTTGCAAGTTGTATTCTTATTATGATTACTGTGATAAAGGGCACAAGTAGGGCATAGTACTGATTTATTGATCGGTAACAATTAACTAGTCGGTTTGTCATTGTGATAATATGGTTATATGATATTACCAAGCGTGTCACTGGTATATAATAGGTGTACTTGAAATGTACACTGTGTACTACACAGTCAGACCCAGTGTTACTAACACTGGGTCTGCGAAGCTGCTTAGGTCTCTCTTACTGAAGAAGACTCTGAAGTCCCTGCCTGTAGAGCTCTCTCTCTAGATATCTTTGCATCTACTCCATCAACAACAACAACAGTCTCTTCATCTGCGTCACTTTGGTCGGAATCAGAAGATTTGTTCTTTCGCTGGTCCCTGTTGATAAAGTTAGCCTTGTTCAAAATGTGCACAACTGGTCTTCCCCCAACAGCGTTAACAGTGTTCGTACCGTCGGTGGATGAGAATAGCAGCTATGAAACCAGCCCATAAAAGAAAATAGAATACAAAGGTTACAGGCCAGCCTTTTCTCCATCTTGGAGCACCGTCAGGACCAGCCGTTGGAAATAGGAGAAGCGGAACCCATATATTGAACGAGTACCCAAAGGTCATCATCGATCCCTAGCAGATGTAATAAGTCAGTCAAAATATTTGGAAATATGTTCTTACGCCCTGCTCTCAAAACTGGATGAACCCAGATTATACAGCCGGGGATGATAGTTGACATACCATAATTAAGGCTCGCTCTTCAGAGTCATCTTTGACAATGGTATTCACTGTTGAGTACAAGATCGGACTCAGACATCCTGAAATGCCAAAAAGATACCACGCAAAGAACCTTAATGTCGTCACGTCAGCTCTTTCCTCCCCCGCTAAAACGATAGTATAAAAGGGCTCCGTATTCATGGACTTACTTTAATGCTGTAGGTATAGTCCATACGATCATGCAAAGGGTGGAGAAGAGAACACAAATTGATGCCAAGCTATAGATGATCCATGGAGGGTATATCGATGCCAGAGTCGCTCCCAACCATGAGGCAATAATAGTGATCGCATACACCACAGTAGGCAACTGATTAATTTGAGTCACGGAGTAACCCTCTGCCTTTAGCCATAAATTCATGTATGACGATGGATATGCTGAGATGATCATGCATCTATGGAAGATGTGAGTACGGTCCATCCGGAATCCTGCAATGAAGCGGTTCTAGTCAAACTCACGCATAACAGAAGATGAACACCCAAATACGCCATCTCTTGAATGTTCGCTTGAAGACATCTAGTCCAAGCTTTCCCGGTCGCCGGATCTTTGCCCTAGCCGCCCTTTCCTTTGCCAGCGAGATATCACTTTCTGAAAGGTAGAAAGGTCGTGGGGAGTCTGGAATGCCGGGAAAGATGATAAACCCGATCAACGCGACGGGAATAGTGAATATACCGTCGATAATGAAAAGCCATCTCCAACCCGGCATGCCGGCAACTCCTGACAGATTTGTGTATGCCGCGGCCTGCAAATATCCACTCACCATGGACCCAAGTGGATTACAGATAAACCAGGCACCCGCTCGCTTGAAAAGCTCTGGCCCGGAATACCATGAGCCTGAATCAAAGAGAGCAACTGGTTAATGTCTGTATTTCATACAGTTGAAAAGACTTACCTAGGATAAAATGAGTTCCAGCAAAGACAGGCGCCTCAAGTGCGCCGACGAGGAATCGTAGTGCATAGATCTGATGGACGTTCGTCACACGGCTTTGGGCAAATGTGCAGATTCCCCATAGTACTTCTAGCCCAGGTAATAGCCAGCGAGCTCTAGATTCAGTCAGTAAATTATTCAGTAGTCGATTGGTTGCGACAAGCTAAACGCACAGACTTGGGCGGGACATTAACAAAAGGCCAGGCACTTGAAATACCACGTATGCCGTGAAATAGCAAACATTAAAGTAATTCAGCTCATTTCCATACAGACCGAAGTCTTCCTTCAGCCCGCTAACGTAGGCATTGCTGATATTTGTTTGGTCTATAATAGGATCAGTTGATCGGTATCCCGGCGCATTTGATACTCTGTTTCGTACCCAAGTATTTTACAAAGACTGCAAGAGGTTAGTACAATATCTTAAGAGCCTGAATGGGATCCTCTTACAGCATAGACAAGCAAATATTAAAATAGACAAATCAAGCTTGAACAGCAATCTAAATGGTCAACTTCATGTCATTTAAGTCCCAGCAAGTCTGGAATCTACTCACTTTCTCTCCTCGGAGGGATATGCTGATGGATACCAATTGAATATCTCTTTGAAGACCCCCAATAACGACGGACGTACCGAAGCTTGCTTCGCCTGAGACATGATAAACGGTACACTGCCCGCAGTAGAGCCGATTTTGCTAAGGTGGTTTCACACAAAGCTGGGCTTCCTTCGGAGATTTTTTAATATTTTCAAATTACCTCTACATGTAGCTGGGATAGTTTTTATTTTGAACTCCCAATTCTTCACCATATGATAATCACTTTTACACATCTAGATACTAGTATTATCTCGCGGCTTTCTTGTAATCGCCCCGCGTCTTGTCGCCATCGAAATCTATCCGAGAGAAACAGGTGCCGAGACCAGCTCTAGACAACGTCAAGCACAAACTAAAGCAGGATTTAATGCTTTGAAAGGGTGACGGATAGAATCATTTGCTGAAACATGCTAGCTGCGACATTTCCGCGGGTGATGGCGTGCCTAATGAGTAGTTCGAGCGGATGGTTTTCCAGCCGGAGATTAGCCGGTATCATTTTCAAGCTGCCTCTCATTCGATGACTTTATGACGTGCTTTATTCATACTGTAATAGGAGAAGATACTGCTAGTTATATGTTGCGCAGAAGTGCGGGGTCGATATTGTCCTTCGAGACCTTGTTCGAACTAGTTCTTATATCTCACTCATATCCAAAACGTTTGCTCACAATTGCCTTAATATTGTAAATTAGCTACTTGAGATCATCACTTGAGATACTGAAACTTGAATTCGAGAATACCTCACGAGCATACAATATCAACATGCCTGGGAAAATCATTGACAGATATGATCATGTACCTGTAACCAAAGAAGACTGTGGGTATATCCTTTTCGTGTTTCCCAGGTAGATACTAACCGCAATCCAGTGGACTGGGCTGAGCTTATCACCCTCGATCTGAGTGAATATGAGCAGCCTGGAGGCAAAGAATCTTTAGTCAAAAAGCTTGAGCATGCAGTTCGACACGTTGGTGAGTCTGGTCTAGTTATCAAGTCCCTTCTTACGTTCGCCTCGATATGCGGTAACTGACTATGGAATCGCGTACGCTTAGGATTCTTCTATGTCAAGAATTTTAACATCAGCCAAGAAGAGGTCGATCGCCAATTTGCACTTGGTCGTGAGTTCTATGCGCTTCCACTTGAGGAGAAGCTCAAATATCACAATGCGGATGACCTCGTAAAGGGTGAATATAACGGGTATCGACCGGCTGGTCATCGCATGTAAGACTCACAGCTATTCGTAACGCTATGTCTAGGTAAGACCCCATTTACTGACACTTGGCTAGTCTCGGCAACGGCATAAAAGACAATGTGCAGGTGTACAACATTCCTAAGTTCGATGGATATCATCAACGACAGCAACCAGCTATCCTTGCCGATAATATCGCGGAGATAGAAGCATTTAGTCGGGTAATGGGCCCGGTTCAGATATGGTATATGGCGAAAGCTAATATTTCTTCACTAGAAATGCCACACGGAGGTAGTCGAAAAACTACTCCGTCTATTCGCCATTCTCCTCGAGCTGGATGATGAAGAACAGCTGGTTCGCGATCACCAATATGATGCCCGTGGAGAAGACCATCTACGCTATATGCACTATGCAGCTCGCAGCGCCGAGGAAAACAAGAAAGTCGGAAGCTTGTATAGTCCCGGTCACACGGATTTGGGGACAGTCACTCTGCTCTTCCGGCAGCCAGTGGCCGCCCTGCAAATTCTTAACTCCGAGGGGGATTGGAAGTGGGTTCGACCTCAGGATGGAACTATCACGATCAACACGTGCGATGCTTTGACTGCTCTTACGGGTGGATTGATCAAGTCTAGTATCCATCGGGTACATGCGCCTCCTGCGGATCAGGCACATGTTGACCGACTGGGAGTGTTGTATTTTGCACGGTAAGTCAATACCAGCATACCAAGGTTGATATGGGTCATCCGTGAAATTTGGGCCATTCCTATTCTTCTATCGATTTCCCGGAGATTTTGAAGAATGGGAAGGCTAATTTGAAGTAGACCAAACAATCATATCGTTCTGGACCCCATCGCGAACAGTCCACTTCTGCAACGACTTGGATTGACACAGAATGTCTTCACTGAACTTGGCCAGCATCTCACCACTGAGCAGTGGGTTAAAGTACGACAGACGCAGCAACAGCGACGAAATAGGGATGTCAAGGTATCTGATGATGGGAAGTATACCTACGGCTCCAAGGATCTGGAGATTCTTCCTGGATTGGATGCCAAAGTATACAACTAGATCAAGCATTCTGGACTAGTGTATAGCGGGGTTACATTACACATCCAATTGAGAGATCATTGCGGACATCTCAGAAATATTGTCGCCCTGACCCTCCTCTTTCTGGAATTTACCTGCTGGTTTAATTTCAAGAAGTGCGGCCCGTAGTAGTTATAATGGAATGACCTTGTCATACTGACTTGGTGGTAAGGACCTTTGTCTTTCTCTCCCAACTTGGGAGAGAAAGACAGCTCGAATAGTTTTCCAATTGTTATCATTATCAGTATACAATTTTATCACATAAGATAGAAATTTTCTTTCAATTTATCTTCCACTACACGGCCAAAAAGGCACAGCCTGGTAGCCATCGGAAGTTTTTTGCGGTCATGAAGAACGGAAGTCCAAAATCAGGGCTCATGGAAGTACACCACCCTTACCAGCCTAGTATACCATACATCTGGGCAGTCCGCCCACGACCAGGTGGTCTTGGTGGCTCCGTTCCGAGGTATGCCGTTGGAACTATAATATATTGGATGATTTCCTGACATGTGTAGCGCTATTAATCTCGCGAGGATATGAAATCTCTACTTCCAAGGTTGGAAAGCATTGCGACTATCCTGCAGGGAAACCGGCGGCGTGTGCGGGGTCTGGCCATGAGGTAGCAATGCGCCATCGCGAGGTTTTTATATTGATATGCGCCGATATCAAACTCATGAGAGATGGCTGCAGGCACTGATATCTGAAGAATGACCCTTTATTATGACAAGCAAGCCCAGACATTAAGCACCAAAAGCCAATAAATGGGTTTCCTGTTCCTGAAAAAAAGAAAGACAAAAAATGAATTTCAATTTTTGGGTCGGGAGATCATCATTTCGATTTCCAGCGGTCGATAAGACAGGGGTGGACCCGAAAAGTGTTTAAAATATAGATGAAAGCTAGGAGATTTAGTACACAATTCAGCAATTATGAGATACAGCGGGTACTCAGTCAACCAAGGGTTAGAAAGGATGCTATCAAATCTCTATTACAACCAACTACTACATACTTCACTCCGACAGTGTCCGAATCACCCCCAAGCGAGCCCTAACGCCGATCCATAAACAAGGCAAAGGCTTCTTCGTGCGGGGTTTGCGCCGATCACTCATTGTGGCCCCTTGTTTCCCCAGCGGTTTTCCCCAGAAACGGCTCGTGAGGTGAGGAAACACAGTATGTATTTGAACTAGCCGAGTACTGTGGAACAACATGATCCGATAATAAGGACTGTGGGTTAGAAAGATCTGCTATAGCCTAAATCGTCAAATAATATCATCACACCCTTGCGTATTCGCATCGTATACTAGTAATCCGCAGTGCCCCGTCAGGATGCAAAAATGCAGGAACATCTCCCTATGGGACTCCGGACTGACGATCCCTCCACTCCAAAAATCACTCTGCCTCGGCAGAAAATTCTGGATCACATTCGCAGGATTGATGGGGCGCGGTGCATATTTATCTCGATTCCATCCGACCTTTTTTTCACTCGGTAGGAATCAGCCGAAGCATTAAGATTTTTCTTCTTTAGTGTAGCTTCATCATGGTCTCTGCCGCAGGATCATCGGTTCGCCTCATCGTGATGGCCTTTATGGCTTTCATGTTGACAATCGCGTCTGCTCGACCTACCTTTGACCGGACAACCTCTCTACTTGCGCCTCGTGGTCTCCCAAAGGCGCCCGCCGATGATCCATTCTACCAGCCGCCAGCTGGGTTTGAAGAGAAGGACCCCGGGACCATTCTGCGCCAGCGTAAAGTCAGTGTTGCCTTCCTGGGACTCATCCCTGACCCGGTTGATACATATCAGCTGCTATATCGCACGACTGCTATCAATGGCTCTGCTATTGCGACAGTGACGACAGTCTTTAAGCCTGCATCACCCAAGAAAGACAGATTCGTCTCCTTCCACACAGCATATGACAGCTCTGCGACAGTCTGCAATCCCAGCTACAATTATCAGTTTTTGGCACCCCAGACCGACATCATCTCCTCGGCTGAACAATTGCTGCTTCAGGCTTATCTGACTCTGGGGTATATTGTTGCCTCTCCAGATTACGAGGGACCCGACGCTGCTTTCGGTCCCGGCCGTCTTGAAGGCATGGGTGTGCTGGACAATATGCGTGCTGTGAGCAACTTTGGCCCGAAACTTGGTCTAACGAGTGACAATCCCATGGTTGTTGGCGCAGGTTACTCTGGTGGTGCCATTGCAACCGGTTGGGCAGCTGCTTTACAACCAACTTATGCCCCTGAATTGGACATCAAGGGTTGGGTTCAAGGTGGAACCCCTTCTAACTTGACAGGTACTTTGGTATTCATCGACAACACTGTTTTTAGTGGATTCATTCCACCTGCGGTTGTTGGTCTCGCGATGCCCAGTGCTTACGGTGCTGAGTTGAGTCCCATCATTGAGAAGGTCTTGACTGATAAGGGTCGGAAGACACTGGAATCTGCTAAGACCAACTGTGCGGTTGGAGATCTCCTCAGTTTCCCAGAGATGTCACTCTTTTCCACGGATGTTCAGACCATGGGTTGGGATTTGCTTCAACAACCCACAATCAAATCCATTCTGAGCAAGAATGTACTTGGAGTCAATAAGAATGAGACCCCCAGTGCACCAGTGTTCGTGTACCATGCTACGCAGGATGAAGTCATTCCTTACGCGAATGCCTCTGCCATGGTCAATTCATGGTGTGATAACGGTGCGGATGTTAAATTCACTTCGTATGGCAACGGTGGCCACGCTACTACTGAAGTGATTGCCTTGCCGGAAGCCATTAGCTTTGTCGAGTCTGCCTTTGCAGGCAACACCACCAAGGGCTGTTCCCGGAACACCAAGCTGGATAATTTGCTAAACCCTATTGCGTTGGGATCCGAGTTGGAGCCTATCCTGACGAAGCTGATCGACGTGCTAGCCGCGTTGGGACGAGATGACTCGAATGTCAAGCAGAACATCAATGTCATGCAAGACAAGGTTACCTGGTAATTCGTTGGCAGCTAGGTACTTGTTCTTGTGCTGGTACTAGTAAGTGGAAATTACTCGAAGTACCAGGGTGTATGGCTTTCCGTGCTGCGGGCGGTAACTTGAAAGATAACATGATGGCTGCTCCTGAATGGGATCATGATAGTAGAAACCCGAGTATATGTACTCGGTATGTAGTTAATGACGGTATTCACATATATATAATGGGATTTTGGACGGTTTCATGCTCTATACGATTATTAGTAGTAATTAGTAGTAGTCATGAAATCGGCAACTGTACCTATGCAGGTTCAACATTGCTTTGACTCATCGAGATAAACTTCCAGACTCTGTCGTGCTCAGTTGCGTCATTTCTCCGCGGCTCTGCTGTGCGGGTCTCCCGAAAACGCCTGAGCGCGGTGTGCCTCGCGTAGACGCCGGTGCAGGATGCTGCAGCGATAGATATGATAGATCAATCAGGCAGCTCTCATTGACTGAACAGTTGAACTTGCAAAAGTGAAATATCGCATCTGGCAGAACGGACCTCGAGGGTAAGACAAAAGATTATCTAAATTACTCTAGATATCATTAAACAGGATCAAAGTATCGACTTGAAGAATGCCAATCACCTGCTTGCCGTCAGCTGCGGGCTTATCTGAAGCGGTGAGTGTTTTGGATCCACTAAGTAACTACAGTATTTAATGGGTTATGTACTTCGTAGAATTCTATCCCCGGATTTACTATAATTACAGCAAAAAGAAATAGACATAAAAAGAAATCAAATATCAAAAAAGAAATATCTAAATCCCCGTTAAATCAAGAATAAATCATCCAACATCACCACATACCAAATATCGTTGATCAGCTGCGAGTGGCGTAGGCTGACGAGCCCAAAGTTCCCCCCTCAAAAAAGTCACCCACGCATAGTCACCGGATGTGCGTCACAGTAACCTCCTCCCTCTCTTCTTCGCTCCTCAACTCCTTTCTTTCCTTCTCTTCCTTTTTTTACTCCTTCTTCCTCTTCTCCTCCTTCATCCTCTTATCTCCCACCCGTTACTTTGACTATATTCCAAAATTGATTCAGGGCCATGGCTATTGCCCCGTAGGTTCCACAACGTCCTGACGCTGTGAACCCTTCGTGCGGATCGGATCTGCTCTTTGGATGCGGAGAAGCTCCTCAGGCTCCGAAGGTCCCAGGTCTAGATTCTGCCCTTCGATCATGCTCATTGTGGTCTTGATTGTCTCTACCGAGTACAATCTCCCATGATAATTTTTATTTTATTTTATTTTTTATTTCGCCCTTTGTTCGTCATCGTCGATCTTGTCCTTTGCCTTTTTTTTTATGTTAGCATGGCCTTCTGTACTGGCCCCACCGACTCGCTGCGCTGCTGATAACACAATCGTGCGCTGGTAGCACCTCTCCTCCTCCCCCCCAGCACCCGTTTGTCGGGGTAAGCATTATTCAAGTTATAATATGATACGGCCTGGAAGAGGGTAACTGATCTCTAGACCAGCCACTCATAATGCATCAACACCCTCGTTTCCCCACCGTCTCTCCTCTGGCTCCGAAGCCATCTCCTAGAACGCCGGCCGCGGCTCGGGATGACCTCAAAGACCAAGACTCCGTCCCACCCTCCCCCACTGTTGACATTCGAACCAACTCAGCCAAAGGCTTGGGCATTGATGGCGGAGCAGAATCCTCTGAGCAGCGAGCTACGGCTCCAAGCAAAGAGAATATGTCCAAGTTGAACCAGATCATCTCCGTATGTGTTCTGCTCTATTATTATCGTCACCGCCACCATCACCACCACCAACCTTGACGTCTACATTATCATTCCCATCTTCATCTATCTTGAACCTAAGAAATTATAACTTATGACTAAACATTATCATCCATAGAACTACCATACGAAAGCCGCTCTGATTGTTCTACACTCGCGCGTGGACCTCCCTCCTTCGTACCCAAAGGGTTCCGATACTCCCAGGATTAACCGCTGGGTGCGTCTCTCCTCCATTCGTTTCTTTCTCCCTCTTGGCTGCAGTAACAGAATAACTGATTAGTGTCTTCGATGATAATAGTTTAATGTTGAGTTGAACGATACCGATATTCTACGAGAACAACTTCGAATCTGGCGAACGTGTGATGCCACAGACAACCGACCTCCACCTCTGCTTATCGAAACGTACTTGGATACCAAAGGTCTAACCAAGAACCAGAGCTTAGTGATACTTGACGACAATGGAAAGCGTTGGGATGTCCAAGACTCGCTCGAGGCTCTACGAACAGCAGCCCCCCATCTCCAACAGACAAAATCAGATGAGATCATCCTGGAGCGGTGGAAGATAGAGCTGGGAGAATCGACAAGCAGGCCTCCGGTTGATCTGGGCTCCTTATTACCGACCGTATATAAGAAGAGCATTGTTCTATTCCGATCTTTGTTTACATATTCAAAGTTCCTGCCTGCTTGGAAGTTCTCTAAACGGAACACAAACTTGCGTCGAAGTCCTGCCCTGGAAATCAAGTATCGTGTCATAGATGGCAGTATCCCCACTGATGAACATTCTGCATCGTCTGATCACTTAACTGCCCCGCTATATGAAGGTAGTGGAAAGGTAGTGGATACTTACAGCTTTGGAGTGACCGACTCTCCAGCTGGACCATTCTCGGTGCAGGTCACTTATCGGACAAACTGCGACTTCCGCGTGGATGACTCGGAAGCCCTTCTCAGCTCTCGTTTCATGGGTGCTGATGATGATATTTTCCGTCCCTCTCTTCCATCGGAGAATATCAGACCAAATCCTGAGGTTGGATCAGTCCCGGTAGAAAAACGGAAAGTTGGAGATACCGACTGTTCACGGGCGTATGGAAGTTTGTCCACGTTCCACCAGGTCGGTCTACCGGCTGGAACAAGTCCTATATCAGCTTTACGTGCTGCAGGAGAGGCTGCCCTGGACTTCTCTTCGTCCCCAGATTCTCCCTCCAAGAAGCTCTTGCCTTCGGCGAAGATAACACCCACAGGACGAGCTGCTCAAATTGCAAATGAGAGTGGCAGTGGCTCAAACTTCGCCCGTCGTCCATCTGTCTCGTTCCAGCCCTTCAAAGCGCCCCCTCTATCTGCTTCCCCGGCCCTGATTGATAACCCACTGGGTGTTTCACCTCGGACAACATCAGCTCGTGCATCAGCAGGGACATCCGCCGAGTCGCGGGTTATGCCGCCACCATCTGTGGCGGCCTCTGCACGCAGACCCGCCGCTCTTGTATCAGAACAAGTCATCTCTTCTTCTAACTCAGCATCACCGAAACCAGCACCTATTACTAGATATAGCAGTTCGTTTAGCCACAGACGAGGCCGCCCGTCTTCAGGAGGCACCACCAAGCCGGATGACGAAGTGTCAAGCGGCAAGGCTAGTGCGGCTTCATCTAACGTACAACCAGGTTCCGGCCTTCTGGCAGAGCCAACTGGAACCAGCGCGGGATCTATCCATGCGGACGATGAAAATATTTCTGAGTTCTTGAAGATGCTTGACCTGAAGAAAGATTTGATGAATACATCTAGCTCTACTATTCAAGAGTCTGGACCCCGCAAGCCAACTGCCACATCGGCCGCTCTTGCTCGGTTCCAGCGCATGCGTGATTCCAATGCCGCACTATCCGACTCTATGTCAACATCAATGCATCTTCGTCACTCATCTTCATCATCCAGCAAGCATCTTTCTGGTGTCCCGCAGATGGTTGCTGGCACATCGATATCTACCGCCTCCTCTCCTGGCAAGCCTATATCACCTCATACCCCTCACACACCTGCCATTCGATCTCGCCTTAGCTCTAACAGTGTTGCCGATGAGATTGCCACGGAACACGGCCGGCGTGTCCCAAATATCGAACACGACTCGGCCCTTGAAGAGAACCCTACTGGTGAAGCTATAACGCAGCGTGATCCAAATACCGCCGCAGCTATAGACATACCTATCTCCCCCCGTGTTTACCCTCCAGCGTACCGTCGCTCAAGCTCCGCAGCTCAGCGACGTCGACCAGTCGTAGCCGACGACGATGAAATATTCCCGTTTGGCATGCGGAGTGTAAGTCTCGGAAATGAAGATGCAGTACATCCTCTCCCAGACGCCTTGCCACGCATGAATGAGGATGAGCATCCCGACCCCAATCTCTACCAGTCTCAGCCCGAAGATCAGCAATGCTCTGGTGAGAATAATGTACCCACAGCAAGTGCTACCGGCGCGTCACGCCCATCCGCAACCTCTTCAATCTCGAACACGCATCTCTACCAGCCACGCTTCGCTAGTGCGCGGGGTCGCGGATACTCAGGTGGTCAATCCCTGAGCTCTGCCTCGAGCAGTCTTGCAAAAGGCTCGGCGATTCCACCGCATTTATCTGAGCGTGATGCCGATCGCGATGGTAATGCTAGTGGTAGCACGAGCGGTAATTCCACGATGGAACTTCGCCGTGGATCAGGCCAACGGCCCAGTGCCAGCCGTGCTCCGCCATCTGCGGCCTTCGAAGACGATGAGCCCTTGCTTTTTGCCATGAGTGACTTTGGTGCTTCCCGGCGCAGCCTTGAAGAAAATCGAGGAAACCATGGTGGCAATGACTCGAATGGTGGTTCTCGGCGGGGTAGTGGGAGAAGAGGAGCTGGGCTTCCCAACTTCCACGTTTGGTAGACTCATCACTCTATCCAAACTCTTCCCCGATGTTCCATCTTGTTTGACTTTGATTTTACTTCCCTTCTGACATTTGGTCAGGCTTGAATCCGCCAGGCCCAAGCTCCTTCGAATACCCCTTTCTATTAATATATCTTTTCTATCTCTCACCCGGGTCTTGGTTTACCCCGGACAATGCGACGCAAGGTCTGAACGCGTATCTCCTCTTCATTTTCTCTTGATTTAAAAACTCCTTGTTTGACATGGTGCCTTCTTCTTATAGACTGGATTGATTGATTGTTGTTTTTGTTATTCCCGTCAAGGTTGATTCTCATGTGCATAGATATTGGTCTCCGAGCTCGTCGTTCTTGTTCTTGTCATGACTGTTTCACTTCCTGCTTTTCTGGCAAAGCGAGTTGAGTCTTACATTGCTTCTAATCTTGCATTTTGCAGTGGTTGATGATCTTCCTGCACTATCGGTCCTTTGCTGGTCTGGTTTTTCAGATTTCTCAATTCTGCAAATCTCCGCTTAACGAGACGAAGTCTGGATCTTTTGAAACTCAATAAACAAGAAATTAAAAGATCTTTGCGTCCATACAATGTGGTATAAGCACTCAACTCCATCTTGTGTAAGCAGGTCTGTTTTCATCTCTTAAGGTCCTACCTTTATGTGAAAGCATTGGAATGGAACAAGTACACGGGCAACGGTAGTCCCACCTGGCATGAGGAAACAGGATCTATATAAACTTTTATTCGTAGAAAGTGCTATAATAATGTAAACCAGACTCCAGATGCTGAAAATGATCCGTCATGCAATCCATATAGGTACAAAACAGTAAAGACGCCAGCCGGTACAGTAATCGAGACTTTTTCTTCAATATCAACATGGGGGTTCAAAGTAATCCACCATTCAAGCGAATTACCACCAATATTTTCACGGGTATCATAAGTAAATGCTCGGCCAATGAAATGACCAAAATCAGTCTTATCTCACATTACATCTTCCGGAAAGTATTACCAGAAGCACTGCGACGTTCCTTAGCCTTGAAATCGGTCTTATCGTACCGAACCTCAGGCTTGCTGTTCTTGGTTTTACCAGCGGGCATGAAACTAACTTCTCTCTCGCCGACAACAGCGTTTGATCGCACGGGTCGTTGCTTGGTCTTCATATTTTGGGCACGAGAACCGAAGGATCGATCGCGTGCGGAGTTGGTGCGAGATGAAGATGATACCTGCATGCGGGGAGGAGCACGCTTGGTACGCTTGAAATCGGAAGAGGAGATCTTGTTGGAGCGTTCGGGTTTGGCGGGCCGTTCGTCTTCGCTGCTGTTGGAATCAGAGTCAGAGCTGGATCCGGGGACGTCGTCGACGGCTTCTTGTTCGACGGCTGTTAGGCCTCGCTCTGCACGTTCCTTGCGAGCAGCAGCGGGTTCGGGAACTGTGCTAGGGTTGATAAGACGGAATTCATGAGAGTTTTCATCCACAGCGAAATCCTCGTCCTCGAATAGGGCGTTGAAACGGTTATCGGCCAGAACACCCTTCTTGGACTTCTCGGTGTTCTTGGATTCCTCCTTGGTATCATCTTTGGCGGGGGCATCGACCATTTCCGCGTCACCACCACGCTCGAGTACACGCTTCGCATCACGACGCTCCTTCTTCTCCTCTGCATTGAGCAATCTCTCGGCCAGTCTCTTGTTGACCTTGACAGCAGCCTTCTTCTTGCCGCGAATACGGCTCTCGCGTTCCTTGTCGATCTTCTCCTTGACTCGCTTGGCACGCTCCTCCTCCCAGATGTACGGGTTGGTGATCAATCTGGCCTCCTCGTACAGACGTTGAGCCACGAAGTACCCGTGCATGTATGGTCGAAGTAGATTGGTGCGGCCAATAAGATGCTCGAGATTAAGGGTGCGAAGCTGGGGCACAGTCAAGAACTTGTAGTTATCGTAAACAGCACCAGCGTTAGAGCTGGTAAAGGCGTTGGGATCGTTGGGGTCCTCGGCCATTTCCTCGACCAGGTTATCCAGGAATGAGCACCATTTAGGTGCTGGCCCAAGTTGTGGGATGAAGAATGAGTGCTGTTGGCGTCCTTCGTTAGCCGTGAGAAGCATTCCGCTGTCCTTGCACCAAGCCACCGAGTTGATATCCACCGCGGGTTCAACAGATGTCCAAGGAGCACCGTCGCGTGGATCCCAAAGCTTGATGATTCGCTTATCGGCCGACATAATCTTGGGCTCCATTGTTGCTTCGCGGGTTGCGGATGATGACTCGAGGAATTGGAGTGTGTGAATCGGGAATCCGTATCCTTGATCCTTCTTCAAAAGCGGGATAGGAGATCGAAGATCGTAGAGGTGAATCAGACCGTTAGAAGATCCAGTTCCTAATGTAAGACCAGAACGCTGGAACGACAGCGCAGTGATTTCGTTTCTCGCCTCGCCTAGAGCAGGCTGTGTAGGCGGGGAAAGAACACCAGCACGGCCTTTGGCTCTGGGATCCCACAGCTCGACGGTACCAATTGTGGTACCGAACGCAAGAAGACCGTGACTCTCTTCTGCAATCGCAGCAGTGTTGACCGCACCCGTATTAATTCCTCCCTGAAGCGTACCACCACCTGCGGATGTGAAATCATCGCCGCCGACGTCTACCTCGAAGCTTCGCATATACCGGCCCATTTCCAAATTAAGACGGAAAACCTCACCCAAACCGTCCTGATTAACACCGACAGAGGGAATAAGTGCCTCGGTGGAGTTTCGGTCGAAGACAAGATCACGGCCATATCGCGGGAGACGAGTGGTATAGTGGCATCCTTGAGGGGTGTGAAATTCAAGAGAACGGTCAGATTGAAGGTGGAGGGACTTGGAGTAGTCGGAAGATAGAAGGATGAATGTCGTGTTAAGAGCAACTGTATGACGAGCCCATGATAAAGATAATTGAGGAAGATAGTGAGTATGGATTTGCGGCTTATATGTGCCTAGCAACACAAAGTTAGTCGATTAGATTGCGGGCTCTCTTTTTTT
>Ga0102593_1000340_pt1 | contig 92714 bp, 79 predicted proteins | sample AraplaCol_mMS_r2_2_FD_76862 | JGI IMG/M metagenome (GOLD analysis project Ga0102593, IMG submission 76862) | Arabidopsis root microbial communities from North Carolina, USA - plate scrape MF_Col_mMS_r2 (SPADES assembly) (version 2) | ecosystem: Host-associated > Plants > Roots > Endosphere...
AGCGTCTTCTAGTAATCAGTTTCAGTGGTATTTAAGTTCAAAATTATCTTTAGAGAAAAGGGCTAAGCATTCGAAGGCTTCGAATTTCAATAGTGAAGGTGATACTGGACTGTATTAAGATTAATCGTCTGAATATATCGAGGCGGGGTTATACTAAAGTATACATATTGCCCCTGGGAGGGCAACCTCGAAAAGAACCGACGACTTGACCGAATATAAAATACGGTTGCCACCTATTTTGTGGCATGGATAGTCATAATTGTATTTACTCTCTAGGTAGCATTTTGCAGCCATTGGGAAGCAGTGAACACTTACTTAAATACTAACACAGATACCTAGCATATATATAAGCCTTCGAAGATCATAAGGTTATGATCAGAGTACTACTCTGATAGTAGGACATCGGTGATGTCAAATCGCAATAGAAACAAAGATACTCTAAAAAGTTCTATCGTTCCAAACAAGATCCCTTCATTAAGCTCGTTGATTTACGAAATTCTGTTTACCTAGTAGATAGATACATTATACCAGAACAGTTATTATAGTGTTTAGCGGATTTGGGGTGTCTATATCACTCATAGAACTTCTCTTGGATAATATTTGCAAGGTTGGGTCTTGGTAAGTCACGGGAGTCACTCAATATATATATACACATATATTAAATAAGGAATCTACCAAAAAACGTAGAGAACACTAAACCACACAAACAGACCTTACAGTTCAATAAAAAGTAATATCTGGATTCTGACAATGAGAAGTAGACAAAAATCCATTGCAGACTGGTAAGCAGCTAAAATGAATCTGATATCACGAGACTAGCTCGCCAGAATGACAAACCCCCATCGAGGCAGCGAGGGCAATGTGATACAGTATTTCTATTATAAACGGCCCACTAGCGTAATGCGACCTCATACAAGTAACTCAACATGCTGGGTCATTCTATGCTGAATCGACATGATGCATATTCTGATCGTGAAGTGGCAGGCTTTGAGGAAGTCCTGGTCAAAGTAGCTTCATGCATGGCTACAAGTTGCTGGCAATGATCAAGTGTAGTTCCATATGGTAGACCACTGGCGCAGGATTACGAACTCTTACTACTCGTACGGTGTATCCAAGAATGCAGTTACACATTGCAACCGAGTACATTAGAGCGATCGCTCTGGAACACATATCAAAATAAAGGAACAGGGTAAAGGAACAAGGGGTAATAAAAAAGTGAAAACTCCTATCCGATGGAGGGTAACGGGAATGCCTCGCGAGGACAGAATCCAGAACGAATTTTCCTCAGACGAAGACGGAAATTATTATCATAAGAACAGCAATGTAAGACAAAAATGAAACCGTTGCTTGGTGGAACTTTGCATCTACAATCTTTGCCAAAAAACAACTTTCACCCTTTCTATCAATGGACAGACATCTCCTATAGCACATTCGCTTAGAAGAGCTGAGCGATGGCGTAGAAGACGGTGGCAATACCAGCCGCGGAGACGGAGCCAGAGTTGACAACGGCGGCACCGGAGGAGGTACCGCTGGAGCCAGAGGAGCTGGAGCTGGAAGAGCTGGTGCCAGACTTGCCGTTGGAGGTGGTAGGGTTGTCCTTCTTGGCATCACAGTTGTACTTGCCGTGGATGATGTCGTTCTTCATCTTGTCGAAGGTGTCGCAGTTGAACTTGCCGTCAGTAGACTGCAGGTTGAAACCACCAGAGACCTCCTTAAGGGAACCGAACTCGACACTGGGAAAGAAGTTAGCGGGTGTGAAATTGAGAGATGGAAGAATGATCGAAAAACTCACGTGTTGAACTTGCCGCTGAAGTCAATAGCTCCAGTGACACGCTCAAGCTTGGGGAGGTCGATCTCCTGGAGCTTGTCGTTACGGGCAATCTGGAAACCACCGTTGACCTTCTCAAGGCGGGCCATGGAGATGTTGGACAGCTGCTTGTTGTTCATGAAGACAAGGTCACCAGTGCTGGTCAGGTTGGGGGCAATGAAGTTCTTAAAGTCAGTGCCGTAGAAACCGAGGGAGCCGGACAGCTTCTTGAGGGATGGAACGGAGATGCTGCTGATGTTACGGCAAGTCAGGTTCTTGCCCTCGCCGAGGTTGGGGAGTTCAATCTCGAGAGCGTCGTAGTTGGAAGCGAAGGTGATGTCACCAGTGGCGTTCTTCAGGTTGTTGACGTTGACGGTCTTGAGGTAACGGTTGTTCTCAATGTCGAAAGCACCGACGGTCTCGAGGGAGATACCGTCCAGGGAGCCCAGCTTGGTGTCGTAGATGTAGACATCACCAGCGGAGGTGACACCGGTGTCAAAGCTGAGAGACTCGAGAGCGGGCAGAACCTTGAGGTCCAGGGAGCCCACGGAGTCCAGCTTGGGGAAAGCCAGGTTGGAGAGGGTGGTCAGACTGGCCAGCTTGAAGGTACCGGTGATCTCGGAGACGGAGTCGGCGGAGAAGGAGGTGAGCTGGGTAGCGTTGTTGACAGTCAGGTCACCATCGATCTTCTCGACACCGGAGAGAGACAGGGAGCCGGAGAAGTCAGAGGAGACGGAGATGTCACCCTTGACAGTGGAGCAAGAGTTGAGACCATCGGCATCACTCTGGGTTTCGATCTTAGTGTCACCGCCTATACCGGTCAGTTAGCTTCTCTCATTCTGCGCGATATGAGGTATCAGGATCGAAATCAGACTTACACTTGGAGTCGGCGAAAGCCAGCTGGGTGGCTGCCAGCGCGGGCAGCAGGTACTTAACAAAGGACATTGTACTAAGAGTAATTGGTTAGACGACTCAGAGATTGACAGAGGGAATGTAATCTCAGGGGCAGGCGTTGAGATTGAGAGGAATAAATGTGTTTAGAAGTTGCGGAGGGAAAAGAACTCACGAGAGAAGAGGAAGTCGAACGAGTGAGAAGAAGTTGGGAAAGAAGGAACCCGAGAGGAAAGAACGAATGGACGGGGATGAGAGGAAGAAGAAGGGAAGAAGAAGGAAGTTTGGGAAAGGAGACTCTTTCGGGGTGGAGTTTGGAGGCGTTGCGGGTTTGTTTGTTTCCTGGGCGGTCGCTAGCGTTAAATACGGGAATTACGGGGAATACAAGGGGCGGGTCACGTACATACAATACCATTTCCGGACAGGAATTTACGTTTTCAGCATCACAGCATCAGCAGTGACTATTGCGGATATTTGTATTCATGATATGCTGGCGAGTAAATAGATGTAGCTCTAGTAGATCAGTATAACAATTATAGAACGATGTAGAGTATGTGCTGGTACTTATCAGTATATAGTATATAGTATATAGTACATAGTACATTAATATAGTACATTAATATAGTTACAGCCTGATTTACAAGTCTACAATATCATACATTAACAGAATGTCTCTATATTATGTACTGTAGTATATGTAGTACAGTATCCGGAATACATAGTAACTTCACTAGACTCAATTACTTCACTGTGTACTCCGTACATAGTACTATGTATGATAATTAAAAGATACCCCTGATCAGCACTCAAATGTCGATTATCCGCACTAGCTCACTCACTGACTCTCTCCTCTCTGAGACGATCCAATTTGCAGGAATTCAAGCCTTTCCTAGACCCGCCGCCCCTCGCCGCTATCGTCCACCGGCATGCGCGTCTCTGATTGGCACTCATCCTGGATTCCGCCTTTTATCTGAATCTTCCGCAATCAAGTACAATCGTAGCATAGTCCAGATGATACTAGTATACTACGGAGTACTATACTCAATATCAACGAAGAGCAGTAATAGATACACCTAGGTACATACTATGAGTACTGATGGCATTATTCCTATACCAGTCGCAGTATAAACTTGGGTTGGAGATATCTGCACGAGCTGCCGTAATACCTTACAGCTAGCAAAATTATTGAGTGGCAAAATGCGATCGCTGTTGAGACGGCAAATTATGATTGATCGCCAGGTACACACAAAATAAAGACCGTGACCTTGCGGCATGAGCACATCAAGTACTCAAAGCACTACACATTGATGTGGCCATATGTACTACAGAGTTGTATGTATGCTGTACTTATCATTCTGCTTTCTGTCCCTGTTGATCCGCTGTCACTCAAGGAGGTACTGTAGATCGACGAGCTTGCGATCGACAGTTCCCGAGTCCATACAGCTGTACAGTTTGGATCATGCCGACTATTTGTTTACTCGAATGGAAGGTTACCCGGCAGTACATAGTATGATATCAAAATCTTAATATTGCGGTATCATGACAGGATTTTCCCTTGCTGAGACCATATACAGTACATAATTCTTATATCTTGCTGCTGCTACTACTATGCTCCATATTATGTACATTACAGTAGCAGTCATTGCACCATCAAATTTACTGTTCGCCGGTGGTAATACACCTGTTTCAGATCGAAGACTGCTCAGGCCTCGGGCCACTCCACTCGGCTCCACCGACCCATCGCTTAGATATAGCGAAGAAAATTTCCCTAAAATCCGAGTCCGACTGCATTGCCTTGATTTGTCGCGAAAAAAAACCTGCCGAATTGCGTCGGCATTAATACATAGTCGGTAGAATAAATATTACGAAAGTCCGAGTATATGTGCACACATGTCTAGGTATGCAGTGCGGGCCAACAATAACGCGCGGGCTTTGCATGAGACATGGCATTATTAAAGGTTACTTCGTACCAAAAACAGGGAACAGTCCTCCGTACTATGTACAGAGGGGGTTGGTCTTGGTCTTGACCCTGTACCGTATAGACCGTGAAAGTCTCAGAATTAGTACTTTCTTTTCTACTCCGGATAATAATAGTATACTCAATTAGCCCCGGACCAGCCTAGACTTCAGACTAGACACTTCATCCTTGGCCTTCCATACAATGTAGTCCGTACGGAGTACATAGTACATAGCACAATGATTACAGTCCTGATCACTTGCATTCCAACAGCTCCCCAAGCGATTTCATCTCATCCCGCCCGCTTCTGGAATGCGCGGGAACGTGGGCATGGGGCGAAATCAAGGGGCTGTTCATTGCGAACGTAAATAGGGGGAGGCTGGCAACATTCTTACTGTAGACCACAAGATCTTCTACAATATCCAGAGAACAGAGTGGCGGACTGTCATATGCTAGACTCGGTATATGCTAGTGCTCGAGAAGAACTGTTTAGAAAGAGATTGCTTGTTTCGGGCTAGACTGGGACACGCCGGTGCGAAGCTTTTGGGCTGGCTTTAATGTTGATGATTATTTCTTTTTGGTGCAAGTTTCCTAGGATACGTACTGTTCCACAACAGTATCCAGGAGTACATACATAGTCTACCAGTCAACACTCTCCAGGTATCTTAAGTGTTGACGGTACTATGTACTGTAAGAAAGGGAATTTCAATCACGACAGGAGATGGGCTGATTTGACTGGTCTACCAAACTTGTGCGACGTGGTCGATCGGTCGACTCCACAGTTGAAATTGCAGTCGGCGCAACCTTGGAATAATATGACTTTGATTGTTTAGTCTTGTGGTACTTTGTGTTTGAGTCTAACAGGCTGACGCAAGCCTTCACGTGCCGAGCCGATATTGACTTATCCATTTACACCTGGCGTACTTGAATGGTGGTCACTATATGTTCAGTATATAAACTTGATATCAAAAATACAACAGACACAATGTGTATGAACTAAATTTGTAATAGATGTTAAAATCAGAACGCCATGCCGGGCGATCCGTGGATCTTGTTGAATCTCGCCCATTAACGACGTGGATCCTTGGAACTGTCCAGGAGCGGAGTAAATTCGACCCAATCGAAAGGGTTGACTGCATACTTCTGTATTGAATCACCCATGGGATGTGAATACATGCATCGCACGATACACCAATTGATCTCGGTTGTCGCAAAAGAATATGGCCAGGCAGCGAAGATTGGTTGGTCGGTAATGCTTCCTCGTCCAAGAATTCTGTCGACTGCAGGACTTAGATTGGCTTGGCTGACATTGGTGTATTTCATTGGTCAATTCCTTGCAACTTGCAGTACTAGATAGTATTCATGGAAGCACAATGGATGGTGTCTGTGATTTTTTTTTTAACACAGTATTCATAAACAGATATGGTATCCATGGATGCAGTAACAGGGTGGAATGTCAGTAGAAGACTCTGTTGCCAATGGATCCAGTCCATTGGCTGCAAAATTGGTAAATGATTACACTCTAAGACATCTGTCTTACGTTCAAGGTTAGTCTAAGTGAAAAAGTCAAGTTGATGCGCATAGTGCTCTAAGTATACGAGTTGTACTACCCAGATTTGATGCGGCTTTTACTACGGAGGATAGTAGTATTCTAATGGCGTAGCAATTTAATACTCCGTTTAGCTTCATAGAAAAACTCGGGGATTGCAATCAATGCATGATCAATTTGCATTATCGCTACAAAATACTATTTAATACTAGTGGTAATGAATTGCAGATGATACTTAGTAGTTATAACCCCTGACAACGATACAACCAAAGATCACTCATACTCTGCTGAATCTGCCTACATTATTTATGCACCATGTAGTCCTGTTATTTCTATTGAACTACAGAAAGTCCTTGCCAAGAATTATTTCTGATCAGCCATCCACTAGGCTGATCTACATGTCACGTACATGTACTTGTAAAAGGAACAGTTTGAACCGTGCGAGTGAACCAGCAATTTGGGGCTTCGGAGCGATACGAGCTTGGCGTGCGTCAGTCAGCAATCCGCGGAGTTCGAGTCAACCTCAGCAATGGTTTTACGGACAACAGCACCGTTACTCTGGATCCCAAGATAATAGCTAAACACCGACGACCTATACTTCAGGATCAATCTAATCGAGTACAACATGTCTCTCAGACGATCAGCCCGACTAGGCGCTATCCCCACCCTTCAACCATCAACGCAGACTCCAGCAGTCAAAGCAATCAGAGTCCAGCATAACGGCATTACAAAGCCACGCAAACAAATAGTCAAGAAGACGATCTCTAAGCCTCCCACGAAAGAAACCAACACTTCATCAAGCTCATACTGGGACCCAACACCCCCAGCGACAGACCTAAACCACCACGACAATCACCAACCAACTAACCACTCAAGCACCGAAAGACCTCAAACTCCACCCCCATTAGATCGCCCCGTTGATCCGCACCGTACAAACGCAACCCTCCTCACACCTCACGGCTCCTCAATAAACGCCTACCCAAATACCCTCTCCGAAGCCTCCCCCTCAAAAACAGGTCTCCCCCGACCCCTCGCAACAACAGGAACTCTCCTAGAACAAGGCCTATCCCACCTAATAGCAACAGACCCACGCCTAAAACCCGTCATTGAAGCACATCCCTGCCCACTCTTCTCCCCAGCCGGCCTAGCAGAAAGAATAGACCCCTTCAACAGCCTAACAAGCAGTATAATCGGTCAACAAGTCTCCGGCGCCGCAGCAAAATCCATACGAAACAAATTCCTGTCTTTATTCAACCTAGGCGCACAGGAAGGCGTCGCACATGCGTCGTTTCCGGACCCGGAGACTGTTGCTCGGTGTGATATTGCGACGCTTAGGACGGCGGGGTTGAGTTTGCGCAAGGCGGAGTATATACAGGGTTTAGCGGAGAAGTTTGCGAGTGGGGAGTTAAGTGCGAGAATTCTTGCGACGGCGTCAGATGAGGAGCTTGTTGAGAGACTTACTGCTGTTAGGGGGTTGGGAAGGTGGTCTGTTGAGATGTTTGCTTGTTTTGCCTTGAAGAGGATTGATGTTTTTTCTACGGGGGATTTGGGGGTTCAGTGAGTTTGTTACTTTTGTTTTGCGGCTTGTTCTGCGGATTATTTGCTGATTTGTGATTAGACGAGGGTGTGCTGCTTTTGTTGGCAAGGATGTGAGTAAATTGAAGGGAAAGGGTGGTGGTAAGTTTAAGTATATGTCCGAGAAGGATATGCTAGAATTGGCGGCCAAGTTTGCCCCGTATAGGTAGGTGATGTGATGAGAGACCAGCCCAAGATGTTGAAAATGTTGGGGTTGCTGATGCAAGCATAGGAGTCTTTTTATGTGGTACATGTGGCGGATTGAAAATGTCGATATCGCTGTCCTCACAGGTTGAATGACTTGGAGATGATATCCTCTGTATATTCAGTATTCAGCTAGCACCAATGTTATAAACGTCAATTATCAGAATGACCCTTATTCTCCGAGTGACGGGAATGTCCTCATTAGTATAACTTCAACGGGTAGAAGTAGATTTGGTCAGCAGAGTCGTTGGTGTTGGTGTTGGGCATGTTGATATGAGTAGACAATTCCGGTGTCTAAATGGACGCCAATGACAATAGAGTACTGAGTCACCGAGGGTCACCAAGACGACCTCTTTACTGAGATAAGACAATGTCCTCTGGGAGAATAGCATGTAGGTAAACAAGAAATCGATTTGTACAGTATCAGTACACAAGTGGATTAAGACAGCCGGTCCATATCCTTATCCTCGCCAAAAACAAATCCATCTATATCATGCGACAACCCTTCACACTCTCTTATCGGCTTTTCATATCAATCGCAATAGAAAGAGAATATCCATCCGGGTAATTTTACTTGCGGACGACGAGGTTCTCCAGCTCAGCGCGCTCCTTGGTCTCCTTCTCAATCTCACGGATGATAGGGCTGAGGTACTCCTTGTCCTAATTGACACAGTCAAATTAGTATCGTATTAACCAAAAGATGGGCGAGGGCGGATGTTCATAGTCGGGTGATATGTGACAAATCCTCGCAACAGGATTGGCCAATGAGTGGATGCATGCGGGGAGAAGGAATTTTGGATGGAAACAAGATTGCGACAAACTCACCTCTTCGGGCTTGATCTGCTCGTTGGCAGGAAGGAGAGTGTGGGAGATAGAGCACTGTGATTGCGGGTGGTTTGTTAGATTATATTCCTCGGCCAGAGAAGGGGGGATCGGGCGAACCTGGAAAGCACGGCGGATACGGAAGACACGGTCGTAGGCCTCCTTGGCGGGAAGACGCTTGATGGCCTTCTGGACGGTCTCGCTCTCCTCGGGAATCAGATCGTCGAACCTACGTAGAGTCGTGGTTAGCATCCATTGTGAAGGGAGAATGTTCACCATCGCGAGTCTCGGGACGACGGGGGGTCGGGATAATGCGGGTGTAATTGCGACGTCGTGGGACATGACCATGACAAGACATGAGAAATTGATTCTTTGTGGTCACACGCATAACAAAAACCCCAGTGTCGGTCGAGTACTCGCGGTGGACAGGAATTGCCGGAGGGGGAGGGCACGATAATTACTTCAGTCCGAGTTTCCTGTAGCCAGCGGCATCGGTGTACCAGTTGGCCAGGGGAGTCATCCAGCGCTTGAGCCAGGGGCGCTTGACAATGAAGTTGGTGATCGAAGGAGCAGACATGGTTGCGGGATCCGGGGTATCAATTGAAGGATGGAAGAAAGGGAAGGGTCCGACTGGAACACGAGATGACCCGACGTTGCGAAGTTGTGCAAAACGGAGCTTGCGGCACTAGGCTGCATTGGGTAAGTAGACACCTTAGACACCTGAGACATGATAATATCAGGTGATACGACACCTCAGGCACCAACGGCATCATCGGTGACTCCACCTCGCACCACCAACCCCGTTTCCCCCAATTCATAATCCACTCACTCTCCTCGATTCTTTTACTTCTTTTCTGGGTTCTGTTGGATCATGAGGATTTGTTTTTCCTAAAGTGCTTTCTGTCGTATCCTTGTTGCGGGGAGCTCGCTTTAGGTCCCTCTCCCCCACTCCCGCGTCCGTGCTGCAGACTGGTCAATCGCATCAACCACAACGGCTTCGGTAACCATCGGAGAACTTCGTTTCCTCGTTCAAGCCTCCGCGTTTCCTCTCTCACTCCAAACCGACGGATAGAAGTCACCAGCAACTAGCTCCGCACACCTGAATAAACTCTGAACATTTTCAACTCTCAGCTTTTGGTTTTCGGAGCACCCGATATGCTTGGATTCGGAGTCCCTCGGTGATTAAGACGGACAGATCAGCCTGAGCGCCTGCCCACCTACACAACAATGCGCGCCGACGGCAGAGGCAGTAGCGAAGCTGCCAGCAGCTCTTTCGATCCGATACAAAGCTCGAACACACAAAATGCTGTCTCGTCCGACCCCCACGTGCCCGTCGCATCCGCCACGTCTAGCTCCGACTTTCACACTCGCTTAGAGATTTTCTCTACCCGGATACCCAACTTCTACATTGCACCATTTTGCGGAGCCAGTGCAGGTGTAGCTTCTGGAATAGTGACTTGTCCACTTGATGTGATTAAGACAAAGCTGCAAGCCCAAGGTGGGTTTGCCCGGCGGGGAGGTCAGTCGATGGAGACTAGAACACTTTATCGGGGGATGCTGGGGACCGGAAAAATAATATTCAAGGAGGATGGTATACGCGGTTTATATCAAGGCCTTGGTCCAATGCTGCTGGGCTATTTGCCCACATGGGCGGTTTACTTGGCCGTGTACGACCGATCCCGCGAGTACTTCTATGAGCAAACTGGTTCGTCTCAACATTGATTTCATACTGTCTTTGCCTTTCCCTGGCCTGCTAACTTCAATTACAGATAGCTGGTGGCTGTCCCGTGGATATGCTTCTATCACCGCAGGTGCATGCTCAACAATTGTGACGAACCCTATATGGGTAATCAAGACTAGGCTTATGTCGCAGAGCCTCAAGCAGAACAGCGAGGGAGTGCGAGCCCCATGGCAATACTCGGGAACTTGGGACGCCGCTCGCAAGATGTATAAGATAGAAGGAATTCGCTCGTTTTACTCCGGTCTTACACCTGCTCTTCTGGGTCTCACCCATGTCGCTATCCAATTCCCTCTTTACGAGTACCTGAAAATGGCACTCACGGGGTACAGCATTGGAGAGCATCCTGATAATGGGAATTCGCACTGGATCGGCATATCGATCGCTACATTCTTGAGTAAAGTTTGTGCTAGCACAGTCACTTATCCTCACGAGGTTCTGCGAACCCGATTGCAAACACAGCAGCGCACTGCTCCGGCACCATCCCCGGAAGAAATATCATTTCGCGGAGGCTTGCACCATCCACACGATCGCGGTCGGCCACCGAGTGTCTCGTCGTCGGACGGGATGCCCAACCGTCCTCGCTACAATGGCATCGTTCGCACATGTCAGACTATCTTCAAGGAAGAAGGCTGGCGCGCGTTTTACTCGGGGATTGGCACGAATCTGTTCCGGGCCATCCCGGCCGCCATGACGACGATGCTTACATACGAGTACCTGCGCAAGTTAATCCACAACTATCAGCACGAAGGAGAAATCAAGCTGCGCATGGCCGAGGAGCAAAGCGGCATGATCTGACGAGAATTCGCCGATGCAAACCAGTAACATTCTCCTCAAACGTCCCTGACTACATATCAACACTCTAATCTCCACTACCACCATCATCATCATCACCACCACCTCTACCTCCTTCTACACCTCAACTTGTATAGATCTGGCGGCTTTATCTCCCCAGTTGGCAGCTCTTTCAGCGAGCAGGCTTCGCATCTTCAAAATATCCACCGGGTTTGGATTCTCGGCAATAGATAGCAATTTCTTAACGGCGGCAGCTCTTCACATGTGATCCTGATCCGATCTTCAGCGATGATATCTCGATCACATGCTAGTAAATTCTTGGCGCATATGTTTCATCAGCTTTACCCTAACTATAACCTCCCCCTGTTAACGACTAGGGGAGCTTTAGGGTACTCGTGAAGTGGAAAGCGTCAAAGACTTCTCGTGATTTTGAAGCGATCATTTTTTTCTGCTTTCATATTCTTTCTGGATTTCGCTTATCGGGTTTATGTCCAGCATTGCTATTGCATGGAATTACACATTTGTTGTACATACATTTATGTTTAGTTGGGCTTGGATGTCTTTATAAATCGATACTTGGGAACCAAGTACTCTCTTCTCTGCATGAAATCTGTTTTTATCGGACGATTTGTAGCACTGTTACTATTTCAAGTAGTAGTAGATTGAGAATTTGACATAGGGTGATGCTTAAGCCTACTACTGCCTTGGTTGCATGCTGCTCTTGAGAATTAAGTCTTAATTTCCAAAACTGGAAGAATTGGATGGCTTGCCCAACTTTTAATATTACTATTGAGCTACACTACTGAGTTCCAGGTCGAGGGCCTAAGGAGTACGCTGAATACCCAAATGGCTAACACACTGAAGGGCTGGACGAATGTTTGAAAATTGTTGACTATCTGCTGGCTCTATTCAGCAGATAGAAATGAATTTTCTCTGTTCCCAAACCAACTTTTAATGCTCTCGAAGCCCAACCCTCTGTTTATGCTTGACTTATTCTGCCTTATATCTTAGATGAGGTTTGTTATAGGCTTGTCAGAAAATGCCGAAGATAATCAAAGCAAGCCTTAAAAACCTCTTTGGATAGAATAAGAACCCGATCATGATACCAATGCCAAATACTCAAAAGCTAGCTACTTGGACTGTTCATTCACACTCGAGACATCCGAATGAGATCGCCAGGAAAGAAGCCCGTTCCGTGTACGGAGTACGGACCAATCGAGTCCTGTCATGGTAGTATGCCCACATGGTAGTTGATCATTCCTCGTTGAAGTCTTAGCGCTAGCAAGGTCACGCTGGTTAGGTCCAAAAGCTCCGTAAGAAACCTTGTTATGGTCAAAGCCACGAGTCTCACAAAGCTACTATGTATATCCTAGTTGATGAATGATCAATTCAATTGGTGTTACATGTATCCATTCTGACAGCGCTGTGAAATGCAAATGTGCAAACTTGCAAACAAATTTGCTCAACATTGAGTACCTTTTTGGTATTGAAATACTTCATAAGTGCCCGCGGGCTGCGGATCTGGGGATTACGGGAATTGTCGGAATATGGCTAGGTTTTGTTCAACCTACCGACTTGTCCCTGGAAAGAGACATTGGACTTATCCTGGCTTGGTTTAGACTCGGTACAAACCTGCTGCTCTTTTGCCGTTGCAGAGCCGTACTGATTGGGGGAGTTGGGTACCCCGTGGAGCCCCGGGGTCCGGGATATGACGATGGTCAGGGCCGTGTGGGGATTCAGCCGAAGTTGGCCCGAGAGTAACATTGCCGAAGCATCACCCAGCATCAGACCACTTATATCCAAGCTTATTTCAGATCAATTTGAAGAAGGAGAGAAGGAAATGATCGTGCAATGCCATTATGCGCAATGTGTCATTTGAAGAGAAGGAACGAGCGATGTATAATGCCAGACAGATCTGAGGTTTCGGAGCCTAGAGTTCGGCATCCCGGGTTTTGAAAGCAAGAATTGGTAAGAAGACGGTCCGCTTCTTCCACTGGTTTGGTGAGAAATTCGGCAGACCTCCGCGCTCAAGCAATGCCAATTTCAGCCAAATGACGATACTGGCTCCACTCCCATGTCCCTCGTTGCGAGTCCGCATCTCCCCAGGTAACCCCCACGAGTGGAGTCGCAAGCTCATCCGGGGTGGCTTCGAGTTTAGTTAAAGTGGGATATTCGGAGAATAATGGCTCAACATCAAAATACTTAAAGGAGAGCGTTTCCCCCACCCTTGGGTTCAGGCCGCGCTCTTGTCCCGCTGAGTTGTATTGGACTGTATCAAGATGTTGCCAGCCCAAGCTTTGTTAGGAGCATGCCTGCTCTTTGCTGGTCCCTCCGTGGCAGAAAATACCTGCCAAACACCAATTAACCACCCCGGAGAACCTTTTAGCAATATCCAGTCTCTCAACACAACCATCTTAAGCCCTTATGGCCACTCCCCTCTCATTCTACCTTCTCGTAAGTAACATACTAGCATATACTAGTATCCGAGTCTGGCCCCAATCTTTCCTAACATCTTAAAGCAAACACAACTGGAAATGGAGGCTGGGAAAAGGCTTTACTGAAAGCTAAAAGATTTGCACACAAATTGACTCTGGAAGAGAAGTCCTGGATGGCAACCGGTCAACCCGGTCCTTGCGTTGGAAACGTCCTTCCCATCCCACGCCTCAACTTCACCGGCCTCTGTCTGCAGAACGGACCGCAATGCGTGCAACAAGGAGATTACTCCAGTGTTTTCATCAGCAGTGTCTCTGCTGCTGCTAGCTGGGACCGCCAACTGTTATATGACCGTGCAAATGCCATGGCCAAGGAACACAAGGCTAAGGGCTCCCATGTCATCTTAGGACCCATCGGAGGACCTCTCGGCCGCAGTCCCTATGATGGTCGTACCTGGGAAGGCTTTGCCGCGGATCCGTATCTCACTGGTGTCTGCATGGAAGAGACTATCATTGGCATGCAGGATGCGGGTGTACAAGCCAATGCAAAGCACTTCATTGCGAACGAGCAGGAAACTCAACGAAACCCGACTTATAACCCCGATGCGAATGAAACGACCTATATTCAAGACTCTGTTTCCGCAAACATTGATGACCGCACTCTGCACGAGATCTACATGTGGCCATTCGCTAATGCTGTGCGGGCTAAGGTGGCTAGTGCCATGTGCTCGTATAACCGTGTGAACGGCTCTCACGCTTGTCAGAACTCTTACTTGCTTAACCATTTGCTGAAGGGTGAACTTGGTTTCCAGGGCTATGTGATGTCTGATTGGGGTGCTACACACAGTGGTGTTTCGTCTGTTGAGAGTGGAATGGATATGACTATGCCTGGAGGATTCACTCTTTACGGAGAACTTTGGAATGGATCTTTCCTGGGCAAGAACCTCACTCGTGCTATTCAGAACGGTACGATTGAGATGTCCCGCTTGGATGACATGGTTGTTCGTATTATGACTCCGTATTTCTGGTTGGGCCAGGAGAAGAACTATCCCAGTGTTGATGCCTCGGTTGGTCCACTCAATGTTGATTCACCTCCTGATACTTGGCAATATGACTGGAAGTTCACTGGGGAAAGCAGCCGAGATGTTCGAGCAAACCACAGCGCAATGATCCGCGAGCATGGATCAGCTTCTACTGTCCTGCTGAAGAATAAGGGCAACGTCTTGCCCCTTAAGAAGCCTCGTAACATCGTGATCGCCGGTAACGATGCTGGACCTCTCACACAGGGCCCTGATCTGATGGGTGATTTCGAGTATGGTCATCTTGCAGGCTCTGCCAGCTCGGGATCATGCAGATTCTCATTCTTGTCTACTCCGCTTGACGCCATCAGTGCTCGAGCCCGCAAGGACGGCTCTATCGTCCAGTCCTTCCTGAACAACACTCTTCTCACAACTACCGCATTGACCTCACCCCTCTGGATCCCACAACAACCGGACGTCTGTCTTGTTTTCCTCAAGTCCTTCTCCTCAGAAGGTGAGGACCGAACCTCGCTCGACTTGGACTGGAACGGAAATGCAGTTGCCGAAGCCGTTGCCAACAACTGCAACAATACTATTGTCATCACTAACTCCGGTGGTGTGAATGTCATGCCTTTTGCTGACCACCCCAACGTAACCGCTATCCTGGCCCAGCACTATGCCGGAGAAGAATCTGGTAACGCCATTGCCGACGTCCTCTACGGCGACGTCAATCCATCCGCCAAACTTCCGTATGTGATTGCCTATAACGCATCGGACTACAATGCCCCCGTGACAACCGCTGTACAGACCAACGGTACATTCGATTGGCAAAGCTGGTTCGACGAGGAACTTGAAGTGGGTTACCGCTACTTCGACGCACACAACATCTCTGTCCGGTATGAGTTCGGTTTTGGTTTGAGTTACACTACTTTCGACCTGAAGAGCTTGAAGGTGAAGAACTCTGCTCCCAAGAACTTGACAGCTCTGCCGGCAAAACGTCCTACCGAGCCTGGTGGCAACCCAGCTCTTTGGGAAACTGTTTACACGCTTGAGGCAGAGGTGTCTAACACTGGTGACGTTGATGGATATGCTGTGCCGCAATTGTACGTTGGGTTCCCCAGCTCGGCGCCGTCTGGAACCCCACCAAGCCAACTTCGTGGATTCGATAAGGTCTGGCTTCAGGCTGGTGAGAAGAAGACTGTTTCATTTGATTTGATGCGCAGAGATGTTAGTTATTGGGATGTTGTTGCTCAAGACTGGCGGATCCCTGCCGGCGAGTTTACGTTCAAGGCTGGATTTAGCAGTCGGGATTTCCACGCGAAGAAGGCTGACACTTTGATCAAATCGTGATGCGCTCACGACGTGTTCCAAAATTATTCGAGTTTTTAGGGCAGGGCTCTGCTATAAAAACTTGAATGTCCCTGGAGGAACAATTTTTGCTGAAACCTTGGATAATGGTTCCCTGGCTTCTTCATATATGTTTAGATGTGGAATGATACAACGGTTTAATTTATATTCGACAGTCCCGTAAATCAACACGCTCGCATAGTCCGCGTACCAGAGCCAAGGCAGTATCATGTTAATAGGCCCATTAGCGTGCATTTATACCTATAACATGCTGTTCAGCCCAATTGATGCAGAAGTTGAGTTGATGAAGTGGTAAATTAGTGGAGTAGAGCAGATAATCCGGTGGAGCCGGTAAACACCAGTTCACGTGACCCAGACCATAATTTTTCTCGCTTGGCTTTTTCTGCTTTCTTTTCCTCCACCGCAACAACCTGCAAGCAACTTGAACAGTCTGCATCGACACAGGAGTTCTGTGGATCTTAATGTATGGTCTCAGATATTGTCGACAGCTGTTTCCCCATGGACTGCCTAGTTCTGGTCTTTGATGGAGAGATCTGCGGAGGATTGCAGGGATCGATTCTCACCAACCATGGGTACCTCAGCGTACTACTGTAGATGCCAGATTCTGGCGACTTCGTTCAAAGGGACCTTCATTGGAAGAGAATCTTATCGTGGTTCCAATTCCTTGAATACCGATTCCTTGACCACTTTTCATCACCGCTCACTCCCCAATCACCCTTCCACCAGCATTGGTCCCTTCTCTTCATGATTCATATGATGATCTTTCTAAAGAATATTGACCCGGGTTGTTCTACACTTAAACGCCCGGTGTGTGATCATTCAATACACTGAAAATTCTGATCGATGAAGAAGTTGAAGATGGTCCTTAGCGTCCAGGCCATAGCCATGGTTAGATCTAGTACAATCCAAGAATTTCTCAACGAAACAAGTTTAATATTGAACAATTTTGATACGAACGAATTTAGACTGAAAGGACAAGATAGAAATGCTACCAAGTGTACACCGTAAATGCAAATGCAAATGGAACATGCAGAGATGAGCTTCTCTCTTCTCTCTTCTCACTGCTCACGTCTTCCCTCCTTTCCCCGACTGACTCTCTTCTAAAGCCTGTTGAATCCAAGAATCTTTTTCCTTGGATGGTCGTCGCGGCGCAGAGTCTGGCGCAGTGATTGATTGTCCCTGTGCATCGCGTCGAGCAGTTCGAATAGAGGAAATGCAATATGAGCCTAGGATAAGGGCCATGGTGAATGCCGCAATAGGGGCATTAAGCGACTGTTTTTATGATTAGCTGGGGACTTGATAACTTCACCGGAGTTCATGCAGTAGTGTATGTATAGTCAGCATTGCGCAATGCTTGAATATACATAGTACACCGTGACTGCCAGTGGCAGAGGGGATGCACGTACCCCCGATGACCGACCGAGGGTCTTGGGATCTGGAGTATTTTTCGCAGGCATGTAGGAACACCGCAATCTACTAGATGGATATTCTAGATATCACCCAGACATAGAACGTAGGCCGCTGTTCCTTGTAATGGAAAGCTCGATTGGTTGGTTATGAAAGTGGAGGGGAGGGAGGAGTCAGGAGCCAAGCATTGACGGGTTGGGTTGTTTGTCATCTTAATTTAAATTGAGGCTATCAAAAGGATAAACTGGTAATGAGCCTAGTTAGAGTGCAGTGAGGACATGTTTGATCATGAAAAGTACTATCACTAATAATACTCAGTGATGGATACTCTACTCTTGACTCTAGGATGATTTGACTATCAACGCTGTTACTGTATTCGTGAACAGTAAAGAATACCGTTTGGGCAACCCATTCCGCTCACATGACATTCTTGTTATGGCAGTACTACAGTATAACTATATCATAGTATATGCAGACTATGTAAACATTGCTAGTCTGCTACTATTCTTAATAAGTAGAACGTCTGGAACAACTCGGACAATCGAGATTCCCGAATCCGAAGCCCGTGAATATCCCGTGAATACCCCGAGAGTTCTTAACTCCGACTTGCAGCCTCGGACCGGCCTGGTTTGGCGAGAACAGTGCACGGATCAATTTGATATTCCGGGGTTGAAGGGTGTTCAACACAAAACAGACTGCCAAGTTGGACATTTGCGTCGTTTTGGAGAACAGACCGCCTACAGAGAGGATTAAATCATAGCTTGTTGGTGATTATCTTTGCCAGAAAAGTAGCTGCGAAGTTCTCCACCATTTGATATCATCAGAGCTCAATTGGCCCGACGGAATCTCCATCGGGAAACCCAACAATTGGTTGCATCCACCGCGGAGAAAGTGACTGGCCTCCGAACTTGCCACTGCCCCTCTATTATATCATGGGGGGTAAGTAAATGTATTCGGTCTTGTATACTACTTCAATGAAGGGATAATTGAGGGATGTTTTGGATCCAAAAACAATGAAAGAACTGAGAGAATGGTCGTTGAAATAGAAAGAATGTTCGATACTGAAACCTGTTTGAGTGATGAGTCAGCTCCGATGGCCGGCGGTTCCGGGGGATTTCGTAGCCCGATGGGGTTTAGCGCCGCTGAGATAAGCCATCAGATTATTTAGCAATGAATTCATCGTCCTTCTTTCTCTAATCAGATCGCTTTTTGCCATCCCGTCTTTCTTCCAACTATCTTCCATCCACCCCCCCATCGAATATCCTCAACTGAATTAATCTCGACCCTTCATACAACACATACACACATTATCCAAAATGTTCAAGCGTATCGTCTCCGTCGCTCCTCGCGTCGGCTCTGTTGTCGCCCCCCGTGCCTTCTCTCCCCTCGCCGGCCTCCAGTCTGTCCAGCCTATCCAGCCTGTCGCCGCTCCTGCTGCCCCTGTCCAGCGTCGGGGATACCACGAGAAGGTCCTGGATCACTACAACAACCCTCGTAATGTCGGTTCTTTTAAGAAGGGTGACCAGGACGTTGGTACCGGTCTTGTCGGTGCCCCCGCCTGTGGCGATGTCATGAAGCTTCAGATTCGTGTCAACAAGGAAAATGGTACTATCGATGACGTTGTTTTCAAAACTTTCGGCTGTGGTAGTGCCATCGCTTCATCATCTTATCTCACCGAGCTGGTCCGCGGTATGACCCTGGAGGAAGCCGGCAAGATTAAGAACACCGATGTGGCTAAGGAGTTGTGCCTGCCCCCTGTCAAGCGTATGTTCAATCATCGACTTCGATTCACTAAAGAATAGTGAAGAATTTGCCGGGATATATTGCTAACTTGATGTATAGTTCACTGCTCCATGCTTGCCGAGGACGCTATCAAATCCGCCATCTCCGACTACCACAAGAAGAACCCCAACGTTCGCTCAACCGATCTCTCCGGGACAGGCGCTGCCATCCCTGATGTTAAGGTTGAGATTGAGCAAACTACCTCTGGTAGCCCCGCCGCTGCTATCTAAATTGAATAATCTTCAGCGGTGGTCTCGGGCCGGAGCCCCGAGCCGAGAAAAAAAAATACCATTTTTTTCTCTTTTCCTTTTTTTTCTTTTTTTTCTTTTTTAACGCAGTGATACTCCCGCGAAAACGCTTTTGTCATTTGAGAACAGTCGTTTGATCGAGGACTGGATTCCCCGGAATGCAGAGATGATAATAGGATTTGGATTTTTGACCGACCGATCGGGTTCACATAACCATATGTGACTCAAGTGCATCAATTTGCCAGGTCTGATCAGAGGATTTCAAACAAATGCCGTATATTTGTTTGCTGTACAGACATTTTTTTCTTACATTATGCTTCGTTTCGTGCATGTTGTTCCACATTTCTTTTTTTCTTTTTTTTTTCTGTGAAGGCGCCTCGGTATCTGGGATCCTCGATCGATACACTCTATTTTGAAAAGCGTGGTGCCTTTGATAGTTTCCAATGAAACGATGAAACCAGAATATTTGTGTTGTAGTTGTCTCCTTACTGGAAAGTAATCTTTGAAAACCATTTGTACATTCGAACCCGGGTGGTCTGCGTATTTCTATATAGCCGAGCCGTCCGTCTATGGAGAGTAGCGAATCTATCTATACAAGCCAAGCCAAAAGACAAAATTTATGTGAACACACATCCTCAAGACGATGTATCCAGAAGGACGGGAAAAGACAAATGAAAAAAAAAAAAAAAAAAAAAAACGCTGAAAAAAAGAAGCACGGGCCCAACAACCCGCCCCCAACCAAACCAAACCAACTGAAAAATCAACCGGGGATATATACAAAACGAAAACAGAGAGCAGAAGGGAATAACCTGCTACACTGCTGATGCGAGTATTCAACCAGTTCGCAATCCGAACCGGCTCTTGAATCTAAGGATAGTCTCGTAAACAGAGAGCTTGATCTCTACTCGCAAGAAACCAGCCCAGGCAGAAAGGAAACAGAAGAAGTTCAAGAAAATACCGCCAGATGCGCGGATAGTCTCCATTTGCTCTTCGAAGACGGTGCGTGTAGCATACCGGGCTAGAATCAAGAATGTACGCATCGGTCCGGAGCGAGTGTGAAGATTCTCATCTAGACTGCGAGCTGCGAGGGAGTTAGTGATGCCGTTCTTGATGGAGGGAGGAAGAAGGGAGAGAGGACATACTCAAGTCATTTGTTTTCAGGATAAGTAGGATAATCCGAGGTACTTGGCCCAATAACACGACGAGTTGCTGTAACATACCCTCGCCGAGAGCGCCGGAGATTTCCTTCTTCTCATCAGCGGTGCGGACAGAGGCGACATTCTTCTTCGTCAAAACACTATAGTCACGGCCAGTGATAGCGCTAGCGAAGAGAGGGAATTGTTCGTCCGTGACACCGGCGACCTTATATGCGTACTCGCGCATGCGAGGCACGTCGGCGTCAATAACGGCTAGCCAGAGCTTGGCGTAGTTTCGACGTAGGTCGCGGTCGATGTTACGGTAGAGTCCATGATCGTATAGAATGATTTCGAAGTTCGGGTGGCGGTTGTTAGGGTTCAGGCGGATGGCGATGTTGCCGCCGTGCGGGTCACAGTGTAATGGAGCTTCATCGCCGAAGATCATTTCGTTGAAGATGTGAGCGAATGCAGCAGAGACTTCATCACGGTCGATGTTGTTTGCATCGAGAAATTCCAAGTCGTCGGGGCGTCGGCCAGAAATGAACTCCATAACCAGGATACGTCTTTGAGACCACATTACTGAGTTCTCAGTTAGTATTGACACATTTTTTATAATAGAGAGGAAAGACGGTTTGCTTCGTACTAACCTTCAGGAATAACCAGAGGAACGTCGGAATGTTTCTTGAAGTATTCGCTGGCGTTGGTAGCATTCTGAGCTTCCATACGGAAATCCAACTCAACGGGCAGAGATAGATCCATCTCTCGTGAGAGCCATTCCAGATCATATTCCGGGAAGAAACGCTTTAACATCGAAAATGTGAATCGAGTCAATGCAAGATCCAATGGCACCCACTCAGCCAGAGCAGGGTGTTGGACCTTGACCGCAACCTTTTGTCCAGTTTCTTTCAGAGTGGCGATATGGACTTGAGCCAAAGAAGCAGCACCAGTAGGTTCGGGTTCAAAAGAACTAAATAACTCATCGATTGTTTGACCGGTATCCTTGATAAACATCTGTTCAATCGATTCAATCGAAGATACAGGGCATTTATCCTGGAGTGGGATGAAAGTTGTCGTCCATTCGATGGGGAGCAGGTAGCCCATGCTACTGAGGTGTTGACCTAATTTGATAAAAATCGAACCATTTTTCTCCAAAACCTTGAGAGTACGTTCTGCGCAGCGTTTGTGACAAGCGCGAATCAACTCGTCTCGTTCTTCGGGGGTTGAAGTCTCTTTGTTGAGCGTCACGCGATAACTATAGCGAGTGATTTCATGTCAGTCTTCTTCAAGTTCAAGATATCCACTCTTCATGCGCATATTATCACCTATTCCCCCATCTTGGATTTACTTACTCATTAATGCAAACTGCCAGTGTACCAACCACGCGACCACTTCTGCGCGCCGCGCCATATCCATGTTGAATCTCTTCCGAGTAGAACACCGCGCCAACTCCAATCAGACCCAATGCTACCAAAAGAACGACGCGCTTTGTCTGCGACGGGGGTGTCTTGGCCTTCACTCCATCGTGACCAGTTGATTTATCTGCAGATCTGAGAGGCGAGGTTCGCGTAGAAAAGCATCGGCTCAATGAACTCGGTTGCGAGGAGATTTTGGTGAAACCACGGTTGCAAGATTGAGTGATAGACGATTTAAGAGTCGGAGACAAGTAACCAGAACTGAGAAAGGGCGACAAGCCAGCGATCGAAGTTCTCGATGTTTGTCGAATAGCCGTGGCGGGACTGGCAAAGGCCCGCAACGGCATGCGAAATGCAGCGCTCATACCGGACGCGAAGCCGCTCCGACGGAATGAATTTCGAGCGCGGGTTCAAATCGGAATGTCTCTTTAAAAATAGACACAATTCACTCCATTGCTGGAAGTCACAAGATTGTGAAGAAATTCGGGGAGAGTCTTTTGCGGAAATTCGATTTTCGCCATCGCCCGATTTCGGGCCGGGGCTGCACGTGATCCCGAGAAGTATATAAGTATGAAGAAGTTCAATGCAGGCCATTATTATCATCATGGGGTTTGTATTTGAATAGCAATTTACGGTTCGAAATAGGCTAGTATTCACTATACTCATTTCTGAGTCGACGTATACTAGGGGACGGGGAGTCTCAACGAATGTTGAATTATACCCTAGCTACAAAACCTGGAAGTTGATATTACATTTAATATACATAAAGGAATGAAAAGGATGGTAAAAACGCCTGCATTGGATTCAAATAAAACCAACAACTCTGAATATATAAAGACCAGATACTGACTACTGGCCATACTTAGTTATAGTACCAACAGGACTTTACTCGCTTCAAGCTGAACTCAAGGATACCCGGGTACTCCTGGAGGCATTGCCATCGGCACCTTAGGAATTGGAAGTGCAGGCCCCTCAGGTATAATTCCTGCCTGCGCCGCGGCGGTCGGTGGATACACAATAGGTGCGAAAACATTTGGGATAAGATTTCCTCGATGTGCCCTACTCGTATCTATCGTCGGCAAGTCCCTAACCAGCGGAGATTTTTTCTGAGAGACAAGCAGCTGTTGCTTCCCGTCAGGTGCACTAGCCAAATACAACCTGGATCGGACTAAAGGACCGTCTAATCTGGGAACAGAACCAGGTGCAGTTGTTGGGGAATGGCATGCCGCGTAAATTTGAACCCATGGCATCATCCTTCGCCCAAGAGAATCCAAAAGCGTGCATTCGATTACAAAAAATGATTGCTCTACAGAACCACCTGCAGTTTGACTCTGGCTGCTTCCAAGGCGTAATGGAAGTGCGTGTCCTGTATGAGGACCGTATGGTCCCATCATTGTTTTTAGATCTTCTTTATAGATGAGTGTTATATATGAACCAGTGTCATATGAAAATTCAAGGGTTACCAAGTATGGATATCCAGGGAGGCGGACACAAAGGTCAATCTATTCACGTTTAGTTGTTAGCACAATGTCTTCACTACTGGTACTTAGTCTTTTGGTAGGACTGGAAGTGTACGATACGCCTAGGTAGGGCATAATGTCAGGTTTCAAAGTCATCATACCTGAATATTAGTCGGAAAATACGCATTGGCTGTATCCATAGGCTTTAATGTGAGAGTCTGGACTGCACATATGGTAGATGAAGAATGCAGCTTTAAGAAGTTGTTAACAAAGGTATCACTGGCTCATGGACAAATATTCCTTAGAACACATCGTATGGAATTAGGTACTAGTACTTACACCCTCAACCCAGAACGACTCAGGTTCCAATTCTTTGCCTTTAGGAGTATTGGCTGCAGCTATAGCTAAACATTCATCGTAGTCAAATGGCCTGGGCCTGCAAAGCGGTTGACCATTCGACCAATATGTGACCAAGCCTTCATGCCAATCTAACAATCCATTTCTGCATGCATGCAACAGAGAATTGATATTCGCTGACTGCTTTTGTGGATCCGCATTTTTACCTCCGGTAGCCATAGATTCTGCCAATTTCTTGAGCTCCCAAATACGCGAGTATGCGTGAGCACTAAGTCCCTCCGGCTCTCCTTTCCTCATCAATCTACGAGAGAAAGGTCAATAAGTCAACGACGATCTGAATAATATATTGGTTTACTTACTCTCGAGTCTTAATTGCCTGCTCAATCTGCTTCTTTCTTTGTTGAAAGAAATGCGGCCGAAGATTTTCTCTGATTCTCTCTTCACATCGTTCAAGTTGAGCATCATAATCCCTTTAACTCAGTAGTATGTTAGACTGTTATCATTTGCATTGGATAAAAGGATATGTAGAGAACTGACAGTGGATCAAGATCATTCTCCCTGGAATGCCAACCGAGAGGTAAGTTTCTTCCATCGTGAATAGGAGTGTCTCTCTCCTTCACCTCCCAAGGCCGATCCTTCCCTGGCCGTGTAGAACGCTGAGGCTTAATACTCCCCACATAAGATTTGTCCAGATCCAATTTCTTTACATCAATCTCCTTACGGGGGTCGGATCATCTGGGTCATTTACACCTGCAACTGGACCTACTCGCTTTATCTTGGCAATTCGCTCCTCCGCCGGGGCTGGAGCGCCTTTTCGTTTTCCTCTGGGCATCTTATAGGGTGGTTCTAAATATAGCGAAGGAAAAGTGGCTGAATTTGTTTGAAGGAAGCTGAAGATTCAGCACTCATACATTGAGAACTTCCAAGTCAAGGCTGACGAAAATCATGTTGAATAAATAGGGCTTTTCCGGGGAGACTCGTCAAAAAAAAGTCCAGCAAAAGCGATGGCTTCTGAGCGCGAGCCAGCTCAAAGAACTTCAAGTTGAGGTCCAAATTCATCTCGAATGGCGTCAAAGAGAGCCAATTGAACCATTGCTGCGGAGCCCTTTGTCACCCTCAATTTCACTCTTTCAAGAGCTAGCAGGCCTATTCAGGTGAACAGGATGAACATCATCTCAATGATGACGGTTTTGCTATAGGGTTACTTACGAAGTGTGCTTGTGTCAAGCCCTGTTGAGATTTCATACATGAAATACCTATTTTCAGGAATAGGTATTCCTGTCCAGCCCGGGCGATCAAATTAAAAACTCTATTCAATCATACAGATTATGTCTTATTCAATGTATGTAGTCTCTATGTGCAGCATCCAGTGCCAATCATAGCAAGTTAAAAAACAAAGACACATTTTGAAAGCGGAACCCATAATTCTTTCTCCAGAGCCATACCTCGGGAACGCCGTCGTATTATAACAAACAAAGAAAAGGTGAGGGAAAGTAGAATTAACAAAGAAAAGAAAAGGATATCTGTGTGTGGGCTGCCGTCAGTATGACGATCATGCCCATTCGGAGTCGGCTACTGTGGTTCTTCGTCGAGGGATGATAGATGGTCGACGGCCGAGAGAACTTTGAGGAGCTTTGCTTTCCTCGTCGCGGAGCATTTCGACGTGCGAAAGACGATTGTTACTCGATATCCCTCGAGATAGCCGGGAACGATGGTTAGCAGCGCTGCCGTTGACGGCTGGATTCAAGGCTGAAACATTGCCGTCCCGACTACCGGGCCGGAGAGCAAGTGAGGAGCCACTCAGAGCGTTACGTGGGTGACGAGGGGTTTCGCGGCCCTCGTAGAATGAAGCTCGTGATTGACTGGTGCGATTTGAAGACGGGGTAGATGGAGTTGATGCGGAAAATGGATTGGGTGGGGTGGTGGATGTGCTCTTTCTGCGACTTGTTGGTCGACGCTTGGGAACACCGAAAGCTTCGCTCCTTTCGCTGGACTGGATCAATTTGCCTGCCATATCTCTGACCAGAATGGCAGGGTCGTTTTCGAGTTCGCGAATGGCACCGAGCAGACCATATGAGACGAGTAGCTCGCCTTGCTGTTCGCTAGAATCGCAAATACTTGAAATTATACGCAGGATGTTCAAGCGCACGGCAGCTTTGTTGTGGTGCAGCTTTTGCCCTAACCGGGTAAAGAGATCAGGTCGGGCTAGGGTCGAAGCAACGGGGGGACTCAGTCGGAGAAGCTTTTGCAGAGGTTCCAGAAGATTTTCAAAAGCATTTGCTTTAGCTTCGGCCAGACAGGATACAATCGAGTCGGCAAAAGAGGTTTTATCATGGCGATTATCCAATAAACTCTCTTCGACCTTGGCGGTCTCTTCCTGAAGCCACGTAAAGATGGCATCTAGAGCGGTGACCTGCCAGTATGGATCGTCCAGTAACGAAATGTAAAAAGGTAGACCCTTATTACGCCATAACTCACGACGGCCGACCTTTCCGGATTGTGCCATATCGCAAAGAATTGGAAGGGCAAATTCCTTCAAGGGTCCCATCGTGTGAACAATCCTCTGAAGCAGAGGAACGATGCCGTTGAGAGCTGCGTCTTCTTGCCGAGACTTGTTCAAGCGACACATATTATAGATGGTATTGAGAATCTGGTTGGAAACTTCTCGGAAATGGCGTTGACTGAGTTTCATAGCGGACCGGAGGAGATCTGTCAGAACATCGATGGCATTGGAGTTTTGGAGTGCATCAAGAGTTGTTGAAAGCATAGACAAATTCTTGATGAACTTGAGCATCGTCACCTGGTGCACAGGCGACATTCGTTTCAGATCTTTCAAGACCCCTAGAAAAAATAGTCAGCAAAAGGTGTACGGATCTGATATCAATAAAGTCATTCTCACGGTGCAAAACTGTTCGCTCTGCCACCATCTCCTTAACGTGATTCTCAGCCTGAGAGAATATGAAGAAGATGCTTGCAATGCGAGCTTCCACGAGTTCTGCCAGGTCCCCGTCCTCGTCCAGGACACGGCTCAGGACGAGTGACAGTGGATCAAGGACAGAATTTCGGGAAAGAATGCGACAGAAATCATTTTTGGGAGTAGAGCCCTGCAAGATTCAGTTAGTATGGGAATATTCTAACACAAATGTCCTCCGGGGATATTCACCTGCAAATCAAAGACACTCCAAATGCCATTGACTCCAATCAAGACCAGATCACGTTCATCTTCATAGTCATCCTCCAGAAATTCCACGAGAACATTCAGACCACCAGCGCTGACGAACATTTGCAGGGTGAGTGTTGAAGTTTGGTACATCTGCTGGACAAATGCGGCTGCCTCTAGACGAATCTCACGAGGATATTTCTTAGAAGCGAACTCATTAATGATTGGGATTCCGCCCACGAAGCATAAATTCTCCTGGATCTCATAGTCATTGTAGATTATGGCATTCACAGTTCTCAGGAGATAGAAGATAACATCCCGGCGACGGCAAGTGTCAAGAATCTCCAGGATTGGAAGCATCCCATGTGCGCCGATAATGATGTTCTTGGTATCAGGCAAATCAAAGAAATCAGCAAGAAGTTGCTCGGAGATTTCTGCGAGAACATCTTCGTCTTGAGAAGTCTTGAGAGAATCCACTAGTCCTTCCACTTGGCTGCGAAGACGAGCGTTCTTGTCACGCTGAATGTTAGCCTCGAGGTCCATTTCGTCAAAACCTTCCTCTAACTGTGCAAAAGGGTCGTCTTCATCATCTTGATCACCTAGCCATGAGTTGGTTGAAAGCTTGGAGTTTAACTTCAGACTATTTGGATCAGACCCATCATCACTCTCAGACTGGTTGAGAGAGACCTGATCGTTGCCCAGAATATCTGAGAAGTCTTCGTCGTCTTCGTTCTCCGTGAACTTCTGTATCTCAATAGTGGATCGGTCACGCTTGACGGAGAGCTGCTTTCGAAGCTGGGGCTGGCCACCCCGATCCTCATCGAACCAGTCATTATATGACTTTTCACGGACAGGTGATGTGGCATCACCGTCGGTTTCCTGTAAGAAAAGTTAGTAAAACTAGATTTCAATATCGTTTTCACGTCTGATGAAAGCAGTCTTACTTTATACGCTGCAACCTTCCCATCCACATCCTCATTAGCCATAATGAAGTCTGTATAATCCTCCACAGAGTTCTCTTGGTAAAGGGTTGCCGGCCGTTCTCTTCTCATATGTGGCACAGGATTTTGCGTGAGAACTGGGACTTTCTGAAAAGCAGATGACGAAGCCTTGCTAGGTTGGCGCCGAGTGGGACTTTGGGATTTGGATGGCTCGATAGCTGTAGGTTTGGCTGGCAAGGGACGAATCGTTTGTAGTGGATCGTTTTCCCCAAGGTGGGAAGAGCCAGATGGATCCTCGAAATCATCGAAGCTGTCGTCTGGTCTCAGCATGGTCCCATCAAGTGAGGCAAATGCCTTTAATCTTTCAGACGAAAGCATGCCGCCGAAATTATCGTGCGGTCGAAGGTGAGGTAACTGAAGTGCGCTGGGGGAAATTGCCGTGGCAAAGTCGTCGTCCCAGTTGTCATCTTGGGCTGACTCAGGGGATCTGAAGCGGTCCGTTGTTTTCATAGAAGTTGGAGAGGGTAGGGTATCCATCAAAGGAGTGTTTCGGACTGGTATTGGAGCCGCATTGTCGAATTTGTTGCTTTTCCTTGACGTTCCTGATTCAGGAGAGCGCAAGGCTTCATTCCACTCTTGCACACTTCTGACTGCTTCTTCGTACTCTGTCGACTTTTTAGGTATGACGGAATCAGATCGACGAGCGTTGACAATCCAAGGGTGCTTCAGTAATTTTCTTGCAGAAACTCGCAGGTTGGGGTCTTTTTGGAAGCACTGCATGAGAAAGTCTTTAACGGCCTGTTTGGAAGTTAGTCAATGCCAATTAAAGAGCCGGAATCATGTAGATAACAAAAGTCGCCATGACATACTGGGGAAGCTCCTTGAGGGAGTGGCGGGTGATCATCATTAACAATGCGGAACAACGCCGGCATAGGAGCAAGATTATGATAAGGCGGCTTGCCTTCGAGTAGTTCAATCACAGTACATCCCAAACTCCAGATATCGGAAGCTGTCGTCGCACCAGAGAGCTCGATTACTTCCGGAGCCATCCAATAAGGCGTGCCTACGACACTAGACTCGCTCAGGCCAGTTGTTCGACTTGCGACACCAAAGTCAGCAAGCTTGACAAGACCCTCCTTCGTAGTAAGAATGTTGGCGCCCTTGATATCTCGATGGATGACACCTTGCTCGTGTAGGTATAGCAATCCGTGCAAGACTTGCGACATATACAACCCAACGAGATTCTCTGGGAATCGTCCGAAGTTTTTGGCGATAGAATGAAGTGATCCATTTTCACAATACCTTTTTTTTTGAAAGGGCGAGAATTAGCAATTTGCCATAGCGGATAGCGATTCAATGACACAAGCACATACTCCAGGATAATGTTCAAAGTTTCCGCAGATTTGACGAATCCATGGTACTTGACAATGTTTGGATGCTATTGTTTGGGTCAGTCCCATATGTTGTGTAATCGAATGGGAAGGGAACATCCTACATCCAAGTTCTTGAGAAGATCGATTTCAAGCTGAGATTCCTCGTATTAGAAGATTGTCTGAGACAAGGTCATCTGCGGGGTTCATACCATAATGACGCGCAATTCGCTCTTGGGAAGATCAACGAGTTTGATCTGCTTGACCGCAACCGTCTCGCCAGTGTTCCAGTTCAACGCGCGATAAACAGATCCAAAAGCACCGCGACCCAGACAATCACCCAATTGCTATAACCCAGAATGAAGCATGTCAGCATGTCCACTACTTCCACGCCTTATGATGCGGCCACGGGGAGAGAGAAGAACTTGAAAAACATCATACATAATCCTTGAGCTCGGCCACATCCTTAGCTGAAGACTTCAACGGTTGTTCCTCCTTCGGCTTTTGATCTCGTTTTGTCGGACTCGTCTGAACTCGTGCCAATCGCGGTTTCATCGGCGTACCGGGGGTTCTGGAGGGGGTGAGGGGACGCTGCCCCTCACTCACCTCGGAGCGAGAAACCATCACCGATCAAGACGGGGTGGAAAGGGCCAAGTGACGATCCGATGGGTGTTTGATCTGATCGTCGGAGGGGGGTTTGTCCAGGATGGAGTTTCAGGTAGAGACACGGAGTTGGTGTTTGGAATGTGGGGAGTGAGAGAGACGTAGGAGAGAGAGCTAAGGTAGAAGGCAGGAGCCGAGGACTGTGACTTCAGGGTTCATGTCCGCCCTAAAGAGTATATAGAGTGATTAGTCGGTATTGATACAATTGGAATGCGAACGAAAGCAAGTCCACTTTAGAGGGTTGGTGGAGGAGGGGGGTGCACAGGGTCTCACCAAACGATCATTACAAGGCTTTTCAGCTCTCTTCGCGCCCTAGAGGGGGGTCCACAGATTATATTGATACCCAGTGCACATTCGAGGGAAAGAAGACTCGGATGAACCTTGAAGATCGAACGCGAGCACTGGGTCTCGATCGACGGAGACGAAATCTAAGGGGTGTTGGGTGGTTGTTTTGAACTTTCCTTCTCCACAAGCCGCTCGCCGCATGATGCGGCGGCTGTGCTGGCCGCCGATCAGCCCTACGAGAAGAGGATTATCCTGAGTAGAGAACTACTCGAGAACTACCGGAGTGGAATGAGCCTATGTTCTATAATTTCTAACATAAGATAAATAGAGGAAATTGTTAGGATACTCACAATGTCTTTATTAGGGCTAAAAAGGGTTCTTCGGACTGTTTGTTTACATTGTGTCTTTTATACTAGTAGACTCAACAGAGCATATACTCATTTGACAAGCTTTAAAAGATAGGGTATCATTTTTGCACGTCACGAAGCAAGCGGTGCACATCGGAAACAAGATATAAACTACCAGCAATAACAAGAGGTTGACCATCTGCTACTTCGCTCGCCCATTTAATTGCGGGAAGTAGTTCGCCTTCGAACTCTTGTACTCGACCGATCTCTGGGATAGATCGAATACTCTCTGCTAGTTCAGATGCGTTAGTTGGAGTCACCCAGGGCATTCCATCCACGGGACCAAATTCGGCTGTAGCGACATTGTCCCCAGGGCGAATGATAGATCGAAAGACCCCAGCCAGATCCTTACCGCTCGATGCGGCCACGACCCAGGTCACTTTGTTAGATTCTGCTCGCAATTTTCGATCCACGTATTTTCCAAGAACTTCTGCAGACTGCGGATTATGAGCGCCATCAAGCAGTATGGGCTCTGTACGGGAGATCAAGGGTTGGAGGGAAACGTTTTCCAACCGTCCAGGCCACTTGACATCAGCCAGACAGGGGAGCAGAGAGAAAGCATCCGTTTGAGGGCGGATTTCAGATAAGGCAAGGCGAAGTGCTGAGACAGCACAGCACATGTTTTCTTGTTGGTGAGGTTCGAGGTCGAGTTTGCGGAATAGTTGGGCCAGTGGAGGCATTTGCTCCTCCACTTTACTGGGTGAGACGAAAGTAGCGTCGATTTTGAGATCTTGAGCCCGTTTGGTGATTGTTTCGATCACCGCAGACTCGTTTGTAGCATCCACCACACAAGGTACTCCAGGCTTCAATATTCCCGCTTTCTCGCCGGCAATTTCCTCAATTGTAGAGCCCAAAAATGCCTGATGGTCCATACCGATTTTCGCGATCACCGATACCAACACATTGTTCAGAATATTCGTCGCATCCAGACGGCCTCCCATTCCGACCTCGACTACGCCCACATCCACTTGTTCATGGTTGAAGATCTCGAAGGCAGTCGCGGTCAATAGCTCGAACTCGGATGCGCCGATACCCAATGTTTGGTCTCGAAGTTTGACCTGGTCTTCAATTTGTCGGAAGAGGGATTCCTTGACTACTCGTTCTCCAATGGTTATACAATCCCATCGATCAATCAAATGCGGAGAGGTAAAACGACCGCATCGAATTCCTTCTGAGGACAGGAGGTGAGAGAGGTATGCGCTGATCGAGCCTTTTCCATTTGTCCCCGCAATATGAATTGCTTTCCATGTGAGTGGATTTTGCTGCACAAGCCGTGATACACGGCTGAGCCCGAGTTCAATCATTCCTCTAAAAGATTTCAGGGATGCAGTGTCATCATTTAGGGAAGTAGAAATATGTTTAAAAGATAAGCTCAACAGCTCAACAGAACATCGCGGGAAACTCCCAAGTGACTCCGCCCGCTTTTCCGCTCCGCCGCAGGCGATCATTACATGTCGTTATCTATCACGTGATTATTCTGTAAATTATTCTGCCAGGCGGTCATTCTTCAGGCAACCAGGCCACCAACCACTTTGTCCTTTTTTTTCACTTTGCAAATTCCCTTCCGATCGGCCCCATCGCATCTTCCCCCAATCCCCACTGATTGTTCCCCGGGGGTCGCGTCAACTTCGTGTTTTAATGAACTGTTTTTTTTTTCTTTCTTTTTTGCAATATTCAACAAGATTCTTCTGTTCTTTTCCATTCTTTCTTCTCACTCCTTACATTCTTCAATAATGGGTATCCCGTGAGTTTTGACTGCCATGGTCGCATGCGCCACTCTTCATCGCCGTGATGGCTAACTGAAGTATCAGGATGTGGCGCGAGCCCTCCGAGGCCGAAACCATCAAGTCCACACTTGAAAAAGACTCCTCTGCTGCCGCGCGATCTAGCATTCGTCGCCAACCTACTATCCGTCGTGCATCACGCCATGCTTCACGTGCGCGCGGTGCCGGTGTACTATCCAGCCTACAATCACAACTAATTGACGAGATCCATCGTGATTACGGGATCGGAAACCTTCCAACAGCTGTGCGATCTCCGGTCTTGAATCTAGGGGTTAGCGAAGATGGACTGGATCTAGATGCGACCCGGCGTGAGGCTTTGAATCGCCCTAGTACTTCCGCGCGTCCGAACCAGCCACGTCGCGATACCCCCGTTCGACGTTCTCGCGGCTTTCGCTCGCATAGACTTGCGGATCTGTCCCTTCATGATATATTGAGACCCTCGGAGTCACGTCCCTCCGAACGTTCTTCGAGTCCTTCTCTAACCCCAAATTTCGCCCCTGCCGTATACCACAGATCCGGCTCGTCGCATCCTCCTACTGATGGTCTTCGACTGGCTCCTATCATTCGCACCGATGGCCGGACCCCTGAGCCGACTTCCCGTATTCCATCTATTTTGTTGCGAGATCATCAGTCAGGTACTGAGTCTCCTCGACCCCAAGAATCAGGCATTGATGGCCTAGGCGATCGACAACGCAGTCTCAGTCCCGATAATGATCGCGACGATGCATGGGAAGCTTTGGTTTCTACCATTACGCCTGATGCCACCCTACCTTCCACCGACAATTCTTTCTCCTCGAACTCCGCCTCTGCAACGGACGCATCGCGTCAGGGCTCATCTTATACCTCTCAGGCGCCTTCATCCTCTCTTGGCTTGAGTCGCCCTTTGCACCTCGCTCTCGACCCGTATCCCGACCATCTCAACCCTTGTGAATTCTCCTCGGATGATGAGGATACACCTGTAAATTACCATCGGGTTTTAACCCCTTCAGGTCTCCAAATGCCTCTCCGTCGCTCCCCTGGTATCCATTCAACAATGAGTGGACACCCTCCAATTCCTACAATCTCGTTCGCTTTCTCAGATGCTTCAGTCGAGTCGGAAGTCCATCGCATGCGAGGCATTCTGGAACGACTCAGGCGCCAAGATGAGGATGAGTCTCGCCGAGGAGGATTATCTGGCGAGCATCCGTGGTTCGGAATTGATCTTTAGCGCAACGCGAATCCTAGCCTTAGCGCAAGTTCCGAGGCCAACGATAATCAACCTCTTGATCAGAGCTGCTTCTTCGACTGTGGAAGCACCCTCTAATTTCTCGTTTCTATGTATTGAGCCATGACTTAGCCTCCAGGTTGTCTGTTTCCTGTTTCTTTTTTGCCAACTGCTGTTCTTTCTCGGGTTTCTGTCTCTTTCGCATGGCGTTCGGATCTGCTTTGGGAGTTTCGGAGAGTAACTTGGGACTGGTATCTTATAGCGGTTTCTCTTATTATTTCCTATGGTCCAGTGGATCTTACCTGCACAGGATGCGGGATTGTCTCTTTTTTCTTTCTTCATTCTCTCCCATGCTGCACCATCCGGCTTTTGTTGAATACCCATGAGTCTTCATTTCTATGTATTTATACATTTACCTTACTTCTGGTTTTTTTTGTCCAATAAAAGTCGTGTCGTCCCGGAGAATCAAATGATGTCATTCGACTGCATCAACGTGCTTCTTTAGCGTAGAATCTTAAATTAAAGTCTGTGGTATATTTCACGAGCAAAGCTGACAATTCTCGATTGTTTGAGTATACGACTGAGTTTGTTCTGTATCTACTACCAACTATCAGTATATTTAAGATGCAAAGTAAGAAGTATCAAATGACGTCGAAGTCCCCAGTCTTTCGGAGCACTGCAGTCCCCGCCGGAACCCGTCGACCTCCAACTGCCCCGCCAATTTGTTATCGCGCGCGCATCTCGGAGCTTTTCCTCCATACCTCCACATCCACACACTCACCCTTCGCTAAACTCCCTCTTCCTCGAGTCGACTTGCTAAATACCCGGCTGTCGATTGTGTTCAGCTAGCTGGAAAGTTACAAAGAAGACCGTCCGAAATTGTATTCTTGTCGGCACGCGACACAAGTCATTGCAACCCGCCGAGTCAGAGCCTCAAGTTGCTTCTCTTGATCAACAATCTACCCTCCTCTCGACCTTCCCGGCTACGAGCCTCACCTTCACAATTCATATTCCAATCATGAATGCCCAGGTAGACCACCTGGTCAAGAAAACATGGGGTATGTCCGAGCATTCCTCCTAATAATATACCAACTCACACCGCCCGATATATTGTCCGAGAATGGCAGACGATTATAACTTTCACCTCCTACCACTGATATGACATCGAAGCTAACGCTAAATAGCAAAATTCTGCACAACCCCCGATGATGCCCGTCTAATGATAGCCGTGAGCGGCATCCCAGGATCCGGCAAAACAGCACTAGCAACCCAGATGACCCAACATATAAACGCCATCTACGCCTCTGAAAACCCCTCAGCACCACCAATTGCTACAGCCCTCCCAATGGATGGATACCATTACACACGCGCACAATTATCCGCCATGCCTGATCCAACCCATGCCTTTGCGCGACGCGGCGCAGCATTTACCTTTGACGGCGAGAAATTCCTCCAGCTTGTACAGGACCTGCGCAAACCAATTACTCCGCAATCGGGAAGTATTTATGCGCCTAGTTTTGACCATGCGGTTAAAGATCCTGTTGAAGGGGATATTGCTATACCTGCTAGTTGTCGGGTGATTTTCTTCGAGGGGAATTATTTATCGCTTGGTAAGGAGCCTTGGTCTAGGGTTGCGGGGTTGATGGATGAGTTGTGGTTTGTTGAGGTTGATTTTGAGGTTGCGAGGGGGAGATTGGTTAGGAGGCATGTTAAGGCCGGTATTGCTAGGGATGAGAGTGAGGCTGAGAAGAGGGTTGCGGAGAATGATTTGGTTAATGGGGAGGAGATTTTGGAGTTTAGGTTACCGGTTCAGGAGATTGTTTCGAGTATTTATGATCCCACTTGGGAGAAGTCATAGTTTTGGATTTGGGTGGCAATTTTTAGCGGTATATTGGATAGATAGATTCCGTCAATGAAAGATACAAATTTAGAATCGAGGGTAGATTGAGATAGAAGACTGCTTCGGCCATTGGTGGTTAATGGCATAGACTTGTGCTTAGGGAATTGTGGTGGATTGATATGTCTGCAGACGTACTACGACTAGTAGTTAGTTGTAGTCTTTCATGTTCAGGTTCATTCGGAAAGTTCCTTGAACTAGCATGTGGAATTGAAGGATTCAAAATCACTAAGTAATTCTATCGTTCGATCTGGGAAATTCGAAGCAGCCACTCGGAAAGATACTTGGATATTCGGGGGAACCATCATTCCGAATCTCAAATCGTTCGCATTATTTTGCATGTGGCGTTATATCCGATATCACTAGTGAGTACCTCTGCACATTGAGCGTTATTCTTACTCAAGCGTCCTAATGAGAAAGCTTTGTTCATTAAACCGGCAAGGCTCGGGAATGCTGCTAGATGAGGCTAGGGCTGATGCTTAGAAATACGGTTTTGCTGAGCTTTATTTCTAATCGCATTAACTTGAAGGAGCTAAACCAGTGGCCACAAGATGTCGATGATACATTTAGCCCGATCTAGTTATCAAACTGCTATTTGTAATCGATTTGTAGGTGGTTCCAAATCATCCATGGATGATGGCTGATCAGCCTGATCAAACGAAGAGTCTCAACATGAAGCCAGGGTCAGAACTACTTAAGTCTCAGAGTATCCACAAAAATATTAAATAAATTGTCACTGTCAGTCATGTCTAATCTATCGAAAGTACTTCTTCTCTTCGGCGCCGGACCCGGAGTTGGCCGTGGGATTACAGAAGTCTTCACTAGCCAAGGGTATAAGGTTGCTCTCGCTTCAAGGAAGCCCAACACTGAACTTGAAGTAGATGGAGTAAATCGAGTGCACATCCCCTGTGACCTATCTGACCCGTCCTCCGTGACTGCAGTCTTCGCTAAAACAAAAGAACTGCTGGGTATCCCAAGCGTGGTAGTCTACAATGGTATGAGCCAATCACACTAGCCGCTAGTATTGCAGTATAAAGCATCTACTAAAATCATAAAAGCTTATGCTGCCAACCCAATCAACTATCAGGATCCTTTTTCGGTCTCAGTTGAGGAATTCAATTTGCACTTAAATGTCAATACTACAAGTGTTTATGCCGCCGCTTTTCAGGCTAGAGATTGCTTTGCAGAGCTTCCTGCCTCAGCCCCACGAACTTTCATCTATACAGGGAATATGCTAAATAAGGGTCCCCAAGTACCATTGCTTACTTTGGGTGTTGGTAAGACGGCTGCGGCCCATTTACTTGAATATTTGGCAACGTCTCTTGCTTTTACTGGATTCAAGTATGTCATGGTTCTAAATTCTAATTTGATTTGTTGGAGCGATTTTTCTAACTGAATAGATTCTATTATGCTGATCAACGGAAATATGATGGATCCCCTATGTATCGTGGATTAGATGGTGAAGCACATGGAAAGTTCTATCTTCAGCTTGCAGAAGGCGAGGCATCGCAGGGGCTTTGGTATCAAACTTTTGTGAAGGGGATTGGGTATAAGAAATTTGACTAAGCTTCCGTCAGAGAAATGAATATTCTTTTGCAACTGATATACTTGAAAGGTTCTCCTTTTCGCATACATTTAGGTGGAGGTTAGACTCAATTGGTAGATTAAATAAAACAATATTCAACTGTATTTCATGGCTAGGGTCTAAATTGCTTACTGAGAAACAACTCCAGTTTACTGTATATTGCCAGTGACTATACCATAGTAGAGAACATTATATGCAATATTAGCACCTATTCATAAGTGCCTCGCTACTGTAATATGCCAAACTTATTTGGAAGTGATAACCGCACCGGATCGAAACTATCTCTGCAATGCGACATACTAGAAGTGTAGGCGCCCTGGCCCTAAACCTTTTCTGGGGAAGCTAAGACCCAACGTGGGGTATAGAATACAGCGTTTTAGTATTACCAGTGCCTAAGAGTGTGAACGGAAGTTCACCAGCTACAAATAGTAAATTACCATACACCTGAGTACCCATCAAGACCCACTTCGTCTCGTTCTCTAATTGGCTATATCGAATCTGCACCGGAGGCGCCCGCTGGGGCCAAACCTTCAGTCCCTGAGACTGAGCGACTTCAACCTCAGCTGTTCCCCCCTTCGTCGCTCTTTATCTCTGCTCTACGCGCACGTTTCTTTTACCAGTCGCTCTCTTATAACTCACGGTCCTTGCTGTGCTTCTTTCTCGAGACTCCCAAACTGCTGTGCGATTTCGCCTTGAATTCATACAACCGTCGTCAATCCCTTTGTTTTGATCTAGCCTATCAACATGTTCTTCAAGAAATCTACCCTCGCCCTGGCCTTCGTCGCCCTCGCCGGCTTCGTTTCCGCCGACCAGACTCCTGCCTGCGTCTTGTCCGTTATGGCGTGAGTGAATCAACGATCTCCCTCAATCGAGATTCAGAAATGCGGGAACTGACCCCCCTTCTAGCGACACCTCCGACCCAGCCGACCTGTCTAGCCTCTGCGGTAGCGACTCCAAGAAGATCCAGTCCAGCATCTCCGATAAGTGTGGTGACGATGCGGACAAGGCCCTGAAGTTCTACGCCAACACTTGCAAGAGCAACGGTCACACAGTTGGTAAGGATCGACCCGAATTCCTCATGGCACGAGGCTCCATTATTGGCGCATTCCTGGGCTAATAATCTTCCCCCGCCTATGTATAGATGTTTCTTCCTCCGAGTCAACCTCCACTGCTACTACCACCTCCGGTAGCTCCACTGCCTCCAGCTCTGGCTTCGTCACTGCGACTTCGTCCTCCGGTTCCCAGGCTAGCGGCACCAGCTCCGCCAGCGGATCTGCTAGCGCTTCTGGCTCTGGTTCCTCCAGCTCCAGCTCCGAATCTGGCTCATCTGGATCTTCCACCAAGTCTGCCACCGCTGCTGACTCGACTTACACTGGTGCTGCTCCCAGCCTTCAGCTCTCCGTCACCGCCGTCGGTGCGGCCGTCTTCATGGGTGCTGCTGCCCTTCTGTAAACACCTTCCATCTATTGACTGGGGCTATGTCATGTAATCCTCAGATATATTGATTGATAATCTGGCTTCGATATGTTACTTTTCGTCTTTTCGCTTCTCTTTATTTCACCGCCTCGAAAGAGGTGATTTTGAACAATTAGGTTCCCATATTCTGCACAAGATTTGACTCGACGCTGCTTCTCAGATTAGAAAAATAAGGTTTGGATTAGTCGTGGTGTTGAAATTATATCCCTTGACTCTTCATTCGATTATCTCCTGGGAGACAAAAGTCAGTTTGTAGTGAAGTACGTAGTGTTTACGGTACGGAGTATACCTGCGGGTATATCTGCATGCAGCAAGGGAAATAGGGATTTCTATGACAACGAAGACCACCCCTCTACACCGTCTTTCTATCAGCATCACACAATCCGTAATCCATCTACAACACGTACTTACTGTTGTATATACACACTCGTCTGAGCTCGGAATACTCCATCCCGCTCGGCTCTCGTCCACCCGATACCATCCAAGTGTTTAGGGGGTCGCGCGTGTCCACGTGACCTTCGCGGTATATCCGCAATCTTACTCAGCAGGGAAATGCGAACCACAGCCAAACACGAAAATTCGCGAGGAGAAAACGCGTCTGCCCCGGCGACATCAAATATTCTCGCCCCTCCCTCTTCTTTCTCCTTCTCATCCTACTCCCTCCCTCTCTCTCACTCACTTCCCTCCTCCTACCCTTCGATACCCCAATTCTCCTTCCTTTTCTATCGATTATCTTGCATCATTCTGTCTTAATCTTTCTTCTCATACCCCTTGCTCTTTCAAGATGTTCGTTTACAAGCGAGGTAAGTTGGACTCAATATGGGTGGAAGCTATCACAGCAGCCAGGGCGTTCCCCCGCGTCTCTATCTGTCACTGCTGCAGCTAGCGAGCGATGGCTTGCATTGCCACCATCTTCCGGCCCATTACTGACGTGTGATGTCACAGACGGACGCAAAGAACGCGTGCAGTTCGATAAGATCACTGCCCGTGTGTCGAGGCTGTGTTATGGCCTCGATCCGGAGCACGTTGATGCTGCTGCTATCACTCAGAAGGTCATCTCTGGTGTCTATCAGGGTGTTGGAACCATTGAGCTGGACAACCTGGTATGTGGAATCACGTCAAACCCCTCCTACACGAAGAAAAAAAAGGAGCAATCTTTTTGGGACCAATTACTAATTCATCATGAATTCTTCATAGGCCGCCGAGACTGCCGCTTACATGACTGTCACACACCCCGACTATGCTATCCTGGCAGCTCGTATCGCTGTCTCCAACCTTCACAAGCAGACCAAGAAGCAATTTTCCATGGTCATCTCCGATCTCTACCACTATGTCAACCCCAAGAACAACAAGCCCGCTCCTATGATCTCCAAAGATATCTATGAGATTGTTACAAAGCATGCTGATGAGCTTAACTCCGCCATTGTCTACGACCGTGACTTCAACTACAACTTCTTCGGCTTCAAGACCTTGGAGCGTTCATATCTGCTCCGTGTTGATGGCAAGGTCGCTGAGCGTCCTCAGCACCTGCTGATGCGTGTTGCTGTTGGTATTCACGGAGAAGATATTGAGAAGGCCATTGAGACCTACCATTTGATGTCTCAAAAGTACTTCACTCACGCTTCTCCCACCCTGTTCAACGCTGGTACCCCCCAGCCCCAACTGGCCTCTTGCTTCCTGGTTGATATGAAGGAGGACAGCATTGAGGGTATCTATGATACTTTGAAAACCTGTGCCATGATCTCAAAGACTGCTGGTGGTATTGGTCTGAACATCCACCGCATTCGTGCGACTGGCTCTTACATTGGCGGAACTAACGGTACCTCGAACGGTATTGTCCCCATGCTCCGCGTGTACAACAACACCGCCCGCTATGTCGACCAGGGTGGAAACAAGCGTCCCGGTGCCTTTGCCATCTACCTTGAGCCATGGCACGCGGATGTCTTCGAGTTCCTCGATCTCCGCAAGAACCACGGTAAGGAGGAAATCCGTGCCCGTGACTTGTTCTATGCCCTGTGGACCCCCGATCTGTTCATGAAGCGTGTCGAGTCCAACGGAGACTGGACTCTGTTCTGCCCCAACGAGGCCCCCGGCCTTGCTGATGTATACGGCGACGAGTTCGAGGCTCTCTACGAGCGTTATGAGAAGGAGGGCCGCGGCCGCTCCACCATCAAGGCCCAGAAGCTGTGGTATGCCATCCTCGAGGCTCAGACCGAGACTGGTAACCCCTTCATGCTCTACAAGGATGCTTGCAACAAGAAGAGCAACCAGAAGAACCTGGGTACCATCCGCAGCTCCAACCTGTGCACCGAGATCATCGAGTACAGTGCTCCTGATGAGGTCGCTGTCTGCAACTTGGCCTCCCTTGCCCTCCCCACTTTCGTTGATGCTGCTCGTGGCGAGTATGACTTCGGCAAGCTGCACGAGGTCGTTCAGGTTCTTGTTCGCAACTTGAACAAGATCATTGACATCAACTACTACCCCGTCCAGGAGGCCAAGAACAGCAACTTCCGCCACCGCCCCATTGCTCTGGGTGTCAACGGTCTTGCTGATGCCTTCCTTGCTCTGCGTCTGCCCTTCGACTCTCCCGAGGCCAAGCAGCTCAACATTCAGATCTTCGAGACCATCTACCACGGTGCTCTGACTGCCTCTTCTGCTCTGGCCAAGGAGCACGGTCCTTACCAGACCTACGCCGGATCCCCTGTCTCCCAGGGTATCCTGCAGTTCGACATGTGGGACCGTACTCCTACTGACCTCTGGGACTGGGCTTCTCTGAAGGCGAAGATCGCCGAGACTGGTGTTCGCAACAGTCTGTTGGTCGCTCCCATGCCCACTGCCAGTACCAGTCAGATTCTGGGCTTCAACGAGTGCTTCGAGCCCTACACTTCTAACATCTACTCCCGTCGTGTCCTTGCTGGTGAGTTCCAGGTCGTCAACCCTTGGTTGCTGAAGGACCTGGTCGACCTTGGTCTGTGGTCGGACAACATGAAGAACCGTATCATCGCCGATGGTGGTTCAGTCCAGAACATTCCCAACATCCCCGCCGATATCAAGGCCCTGTACAAGACTGTTTGGGAGATCTCCCAGCGTACCATCCTACAGATGGCTGCCGACCGTGGTGCCTACATCGACCAGTCCCAGTCGCTGAACATCCACCTGAAGGAGCCCACCATGGGCAAGCTTACCTCCATGCACTTCGCTGGCTGGAAGATGGGTCTGAAGACCGGCATGTACTACCTCCGTACCATGGCCGCTTCCGCCCCCATCCAGTTCACTGTCGATCAGGAGCAGCTGAAGGTCGAGGATACCAACGTCGCTCGTGCCAACCCCTCCTTCAAGAAGCGTGTCGTCGGCTCTGCCTCTTCAGCTTACTCTGCCGTGCCCCGTACCAACGGTGCTGAGGCTGCCACCGCAACTGTCAGCGCCCCTGTCCAAGAGAGCCCTCGCACTCTGGTCCAGGAGACTACCGTTGCTGCCCCGGCTACCGAGGCCCCTGCTGCTGCTCCCGAGGATGGTGCTGAGCAGACCGAGAAGACTGAGGGTGACATCTACTCCGATGCTGTTCTGCAGTGCAGCATTGAGAACAAGGAAGCTTGCCTGATGTGCCAGGGCTAAATAAGCTCGTCCCACTAAAAATATCTACGATTTTCGATGTACCCTTCTCATTCCCCCATATCCCTTTGGCACCTTACCGTGCGTGATTGATGTACCTATATTATGAGCTTGATGTTTTCATTTCCTTTGTTGGTTTTGGCGCGGATTTCTTTGCATTCTTTTAGTCTAGTCAATGATGTTTATGCTAGAGTGTTTCAGAGTAACCAGTATCGTTGTAGCGTAGATCCAATCTCAATCATGACTCTTGTCAGGGCCATTTTACTAGAGCTCGTGAGTCTACCAATGTGATCGTGCCTCGATCTCAATATGATTCTCAATCAACTTGAGCCCTTTCAAGGCATGAGAGCTAGTCCTCACCATATCGCTGCACTTCACTATTCAAACTCCTGCACTATACATTACTTGTTCTTATCACATCACTAGCTCGTCACAATTTTTTCTCTGAGACTTCAATTCAAAGTCTTCGTGCATCGTCGCTCACGTATTACCTTACAACCTCGGAATGACCCAGCTCTTCAAACTCTTGAAGGGTTCAACTTCTATTTCCGGCGCTGACACATCCACGAAAACTTTCGGATAAAAGGGCCAAAAAGGGACTTACGTAGATGGCGCAGTCTTTGAATTTTAATTGCTTGACCACTAAAACCTGACTGGAGTTCTTCGACGAAGGTGGTCAAAATGGTTTGGTTCTTCCAAGGAGGTTTGCCGGGTTGTTGGACTTCGAGTTTGGTTGTGCTGGATTGATTGTTCGAGTTCTCGCGTGTTTTGCCACGCGGTTGCTTTGTTCAATTGACCTTTCTTTGGAAGAAAATTTCTTTCAGTTAAGCGGAATTGGGGTTGTGATGTAATGGAGGTCCTGAAGGTATGGCTGGGTATTGGGGATTTCTATACATGAGTCCATGGGACGAGGATCATTAGAGCTAGTCGAGATCTTGAGGTGAGTATGTAAATCTGCTTGTGATAAGGTTAGAACAGGAATATATTGTAGTGATTTCATAGCTTGAGAGCTTCCCAGTGAAGGGTTGAGTACATTTGTATACCGTCGAGCATCTGCGACAGTTTTCAATTAACGCCTCAGAGATAGTATATTCCAACCATCTCTTATTCCTGTCAGACTCAATCCTGGCGAGATCTCACATTCGTAAATTCTGCCGAGCTGACGTTTCCCAAACCCCACTTTGACACACCATGAAATCTTTTGATGATCGGTTGGATTGAGAAACCATCCGATCTTCTTCTTCGCTGAGTATATTCTTTCCTCTTCTCAATACATTTCCCCCTCTTTGCCCTACTTGTACTCCGTAAGGTCTACTTTCCAGGGCCATCTTTGAGCTGTGATCAAACCATGGTCACAGTGTCTCATTCTGGGGTGATCGTCTAATAAAGTGGAGCAAAAGTGACGAGCGGAGACACTTTTCCACATTTCCATCGCACGAAAAAAAAAAGGTACGACAAAATGAATGCCAACCAGATTCTCTAAAAGATGTACCAAAGCGAGTTAGTGTTGGGATTGGCTCGGCAGGGTCCTGGTGGCTCGCCCCCCCCTGGTCGGGTCTAGAATTCGCACTGGGCGATCAGATGTGTTTCAAGTTGGAGCCACGATCGAACACAGTGAGGAGATTTAACTTAGAATTGGCTAGGACAACAGGTCGGAGATATCACAACAGTTGCAACTTGTCCTTGTGGTTGTGTTTTTTGCAAGTTGTATGAGGGACAAGGATATTGGTTTTCCCTTACTCTCCATACTGTGTTAATGTGCTGCGGTGCCTGAATTGTCTCCCCCTGGCCTACTCCGTTTGGGGTTTCATTTGGACGATCGCCACTTAAGCCACCGACCCACCAAACGAAAATTCGTTCTGCTCGGTGAAAGGGAATCGTGCGGGCCCAGAACGTCGCATTGGCGTTGGATGGCTCTCCGCAACGTCACTCGGGATTGTATGTGTACCTGGCCAACTGTTCAGCCGAGATGGAGACCGGTAAAGCTCCGTCTACTGTACCTGTACGGAGTGTAGACAGGAACAAGTGGTCGCCGCGGATTACCTGTTCTTCCCCTCTCAGGTTCAGATCTGTCTCATTCAACCCGGCCCGATTGGGTGCAGGGACCCGCTCAGGGCGACCTGCAGTAAGACGTATTGCACAGGGCGGTGCGTTGTTGGCAAGTCAACCAGGGAATTATACAAATTACAAACAAGTAGTCAGTTGAGAGGAGAGATATCCGGGTGGTATTCCACGCGGAGGAAGAGAGATATTGAACTCCGTTTGTAAACTTTCATTGATGGGAATTCCATGGCTCGACCGTTGGGGTTCGGCTGAAGGAGCCGCTGCGACTAGACTCCACCGGGATTAGGGCCAGGAGAAACTGGGCGCCACGAGAAAGTGAAGTTTGAATCTTCCCCTGCACTACTGTGCACTAGGCGTAACTCTATCATGCCAATCAGATGTGTTCCTGGCAGAACCCGGAGTGGCCGGATCCAGGCACGACGAATGAGTCCATCAGGTCAAGATCAAAGAGACTCGTATAGGATTAGGCATTGAGGTCGAGACAAAGAGTACTCATTGTACCGAGTACTCAGTAGTTAATAGTAATTAGTAGAATGTAGAGTGTACCGTAGAACCGAAGTGGAGTGAATTGAAGAGTGAAGACCAAAGAGTGCAGAGTGAATCGAAGTGGAGCGCGTCCGACTTTTATTTAGTCCGCCCCTTTCCTCCGCCTTTCCTTCTTTTTCTTCTTCTCCCTCCACTTCTTCTTCCAATCTTCAAATCTCCCCAACACGGTTCCCTCCTTCGCCGTCTTGTTCGTCCTCAACGCTCCTTTTTGAGTGTCGTTCAATCTTTTTTACTGCTGTGCAGTGACCTGTCATTAACCAATTCCAACTCTCACTACCCTCTACACGGAAGAACTCTCCACATTCTCTTGAAGAATCACTTTCCTTTTACACAATGGCTCCCATCACCAAGACTCTCGCCCTTGCTGGCGCTCTCTTCGCCATCTCTGGTGCTGCTGCTCCTGTTAACAAGCGCGCTGTCGTTTGGGAGACTGTGACTGACGTTGTCTGGACTACTGTCGATGTCACCACCACCATCTACCCTGACCAGGGTAAACCCACTGCGACTGTCGTTCCTGTGATCAGCACCACTGCCGCTCCTGCTGTGCCAACTACTACTGCCGCTGCTGTTGAGGAGAAGGCTCCTGCTGCTCCCTCTTCTTCTTCATCTGAGGCCCCTGCTGCCCCTGCCCCGACCTCCTCTTCCTCCGAGGCCGCTGCTCCTGCTCCCCAGCCTACTGAGCAGCCCACTGTTCAGGCCCAGCAAGCCGCTCCCGCTGAGACTACCTCATCTTCCACCACATCCGCTGCCCCTTCCCCTGTCCAGACCACCCAGCGATCCACCGAGTCCAGCTCTGGTTCCGACTCTAGCTCTGCCTCTAGCTCTGGCTACACCGGCTCCTGCAGCGAGAGCTCTCCTTGCACTGGACAGATGACCTACTATGAGACTGCTACTTCTGCCTCTAGCCCCAGCTCTTGCGGTACTACCAACGATGGTGAGAGTGAGCTCGTCCTTGCCCTGCCCGTCGGCATCATGACCGACGACGACTGCGGCAAGTCTGTCACCATCGAGTATAACGGTGTCAAGAAGGTTGGAAAGGTTGTCGACAAGTGCATGGGTTGTGACAACTCCTCCATCGATCTTTCCAAGGCCCTGTTCGAGGCCTTTGCTTCCTTCTCCGAGGGCCGTCTCAGCGACGCCAAGTGGTACATCAACTAAGCGCCGCGTCGATCGCACGCTTTCTCTGGCATGGGAAATCTCTGGTAGATTTGTATCGCTGGCTCGATGATTTATGACTTATTCTTATCTTCTCTTCGTTCCGATTGATTGCGCAACTCTTTTTTTGCCCAATCAACCGGCCCTTCCAACTGTTTTGCTTTCCATTTGATCTTACTCATCTTTCATTCTTCACATTTGCGCCCCTAGTGGGCTGCATTTATCATCTTCACTTCATGTTCATAGAATCTGCCTTCTCTTCGGAGACCTGTGACAAATACTACCATGATGGCCCCATCCAAACGAAAAGTCCCCCGTGCCTATCCCGATACTTGATATGCGCATCCTGACACAAATACTCATGGTTCGGTGAACTCTCTGATTTTATTCATTTTTGAAGACAATCAAAGCTGATCACTGTTCTTTGATTATGCGTTGGCACTGATGAATTCTACGAGATTATGCACCTGATACGAAAAACGACAAAAAAAAAAGAGAATGAATCAGGGATTCTAAGACTTAACTCGAACAAGATAGCTTCAGCTGAATTGAATCGAAATTGAGTTTGCGATTGTTTCCTGGCTGAATTATTGACTTTTGGTGCCTGAACTAGACTCGATTGAGTGTGATCTTCGTAGACTAGTCCGTATACCTTAAGATATAGGTCTGTATTATACTATAGTTCTCTATTATATTGTAGTGTCCATTGATATCAACCTGCTACCTAGCAGTGCTTATACCCACCAAGGTAGCAAGGAATATTAGTTACTATGATGAATGGACATGCTATTCAAGAGTGGATTTTACAGGGTACCCCAGGCAATACTTACACCCAGTTGAGGACTTAATAGATGCGATTGAATATGTTTTTGGTATAATTTTAGGAAAGCTGAGGTCATCTCAGAAACGTCCTGTTTCACAGCCACCACAGTCTGTGCCTCGAGTTGGATTTTGTTTCAACTGGTGTGACCGAGTATTTTTGCACGATTTCATACTGCTAATACTAATTCAATTAAGCTAAAAGTTTTAGCTTAGATTTGCTCGCTGTGGGAGTATTGCAGAGTGAATAGTATCGCTACCCTTTCTGACTATATACACAGCGATGTACATTTCAATTACTCCAGGCTATTAGTAGTATAACCTGACAGCTCAGAGGTGTATCAAAAAATCAATGTGATGGTTCATTCAGCATCGAACTCGTTTTTGAGTCTGAATGAGACATCTCACGGACCACTCTTGGCTACTATGAATAGTATGGAGATGGGTTTGAACAAAGAACTCGTACTGAATTAGTGATTATTATGATCTAATACGAAATTAATGAGCTACCCACAACCTATGCTGAGCTAGTCGAGAACTCAACTAGGATATTCACTCAAGATAGATAGAAGGTTATGTTTTTCTTTCAATTTGGAGCTTGACTTGCTAAACCTCTGCGACTGAAGGGTTCACGAGGACTATTTTTTTTATTTGTATGCGACAATATGAGTAGGTAACTAGTACAATACTAGTTTGAATGTAAAAAGCTTGCTGTATAATAGACCTGTCGCGGTAGTCGGAATCAAGCCTATTTTTCCTTCCGATGAATGGGGAAAAGTGGGATTAAGTCTAAGGAATATGATAAGTATCCCAAGCTGACATACGTACACTTCACTGAGCCTTGTATGAGAAGGTTCTCATGAACTCGCAAGACTCCAGCTTTTATAAGAGCCCTAATATAATTGCCTATTAACTGCCTACTTTTTCACCACTCGGGAGAGAAGCACATCTTGAATATTTTGGTTGTGAACGAACGCTCGATAATATATTATTCATCTATCTTTGTCGGATATGTTCTAAGACAATGGCTTTTCGCCCTTCGGGGGCCGCCAACCTTGGTCAATATCACCACTGGAAAAGAGCGCTTGACGCCCAAGATCCTTTGCAAATAGCTCATCCGCATTATGAGCAACACCCTCGACAACAACAAGTCGCAGCAGACTAGTGTTGCTAACCGCATCACTCCAGTCAGGCAAATCATCGAATGATCCAGGGAATCCATCCAGATCTTCATTTGTACGCGCAAGCGAGTTGATGTAACGGAACCAGACCAAGTTACGGGTACGACGGTTAATACCACCCTGAATAATAGCCATACAGCTTGTATCGCCAGAACTTCCGGTATCATTTAGTCCAACAATCGAAATAACGTCTCGACTCAGGTATCCCGCGAAATAATCCTTGGGATTCTTGGTCTGGCCTCCGTTGCCGGGGAACTTGTCGAAACCATATCTCCAAAGATTGAAAGTTTTGTTGCAGTCGTCCTTTGTGGTTTCGGTATCTGGAAGATGAGGGCGGTCTTCGGTGAAGTAAATGCATGATGATGGGTCACCGTGGATATATCGAACATGGACATTCTCAGGAGGGCTATTAGCCACCACAGCATATCGCTGAGCAAGCTGACCTCCGCCACCATGTCCAACGACTGTGACGTTCGTAAGGCTTGGATACTTTTCCTTGTCTGAATGCAGCTTGACAAGACCGTCCAATACGTCGAAAGAGGTAAGGGTTGTGTTTGCGGGATGGTTGGCTTGGGCACCTGGCTCCCAAGCGTTCAAGTCATCCCATGCAAGTTGGTTCCGATCATATTGGCCGGTGTTATATTTAGTCGAGAAGAATTGAGGGGCAAGCACTGCAAATTTTCGGTTCGTTCCGGGGAAGCTGTCATTTCTGGCTTTCTCGATGGAGGTGTTCAAGGTCTTCCAGTAGCTGTTTCCGTCTCTTAATCTGCCGTGGATAACAATATATAGGTGTTCAATGTCCTTCGCATCGATGTCTTTCGTGATGAATCCCGGCATTTCTTCGTCGCCATTCTCGTTTACGGCGAATGATGTGAATTTAGCCCCATCAGGTACCTTGATATCACCGTGGTCCTGTTCTTTCAATCAGCTCACACCCGCGAGGTAGTAGTCAAGGATACACAGTGACCTACCTCTCCTTCCTCGTCGGAGTCTTCATCGAGCATAGCATCAGCTTCTGCTGAGAAAATATCTTGTGTTTTTGATACTTTGACAGCTCCATCTTCGGATTTACTGTATTGGAATGCTAAGCAGTAGGGCAAAAGGACTGCCAAAAGGGCCAGCAAGACTAATGCCCGGGATGTGAGGGTGGTAGGCATAGTTGCTACAACTCAGAAAGATTGTCTTGTAGGAATCTTTCTGAGTTTGGTCGAATGTCGTAGGTTGCAATTAAATTTGATCAAGAATAAAAAAGTAGTGGGTAGGTATTTAAGGTAACGTGCAGAGCATATTATACAATTGATATCTAATTAAAAGCGAAGTCTTGGGTCTATGACGATTGCCAGTCTAGGTAAAAAGTACGGAGTATTGGGGTTGCGTGACTCGACTTCGCTCGTAAGCTATGCCAGGAGAGGGAAGGAATATTGGAGCACGATCTACAACTATTACGTCGATCCACGAAAATCAACATGGATCAAATCAAGTTCGATTTGCCCAATTTTCGGACATTATGTTTGATCTAGGCCCCTGACACCCCTGGTTAGAAGCTTGTGGAAGATCAAGTAGATCAAACCCATTGTTGTATTAGTATCATGTGCTCCGTGTTGCATGGTACGAATTAGGTGGAGAAAGAACTGATGCTATGCATAAGGGATGTCAAGGTCCCCTGTACTAGTTACCTGATGTGATGGACTGGATATGGCCGTATCTTGAGGATGCAGATCTATAACTGGGGCATTGCATGTTCCACGTCATCGGTCTAAGGGTGAATTCACGTGGATTTGACCTTGGAATCGCCAGGACAATCAAGTTAATATATTAGAAAAAGCTCAAGATATCCGGGCTTGAATCTATGTACATCAGTGTAAAACTGTCTTCTAAATCTTTCTATTCTTGACCATCATGCCGCATTATCTGATCAACAGACATTAGTTATCTTATGAAGACTAGCTTTGCCATTAGTCGGTTATAGACGTGATTTGGTCGAGATGTGGATCATGACGTTGAGGAGTCCCGTAGATCATCACGGAGAAGTGGATGCATAATTCTCAGGGGGATTCAATTTGATGCCGAAGTCGGGACAGAATAAAAATCCGCGGGCCGGTCGGGTCCGCGAGGCTGTGAAGAAGAGTCGGTCTCGGCCTCGGTCAACGTTGTTCGCCAAGGACATAAACTCAATTTATCTTCAAGTTTCATTCTTCACGCGCATCACCAGCTTGCCGAGGTCAGACCCACATTTAGATTTGCTAGAAGCTATCACGATCACGTATGAGTATACTCCGTGGAGCCGTGATATTTTCGAGGGACATTGTGTGCTTTGGATGCTGAAGTATCTATAGCTCGGGGAGGAGCATACTGTACAGGTTATTTATCGGAAGACAAGGCCTACCGTTGATCAAATGATCGACCAGAACAGCCATCCAGCTTTCCTTTTCTATAATACTTCTATGGGTCACCGGAAGTACAAACGAGTTACTTCCGGTGACCCATAGAAGTACAAACGAGTACTCCGTATACATTTCTTCTTGAAGAATGTTTCCACTTTTCTTTCATCTACAAGTGATTGAAATTCGACAGATTCCTGAAACTCCCTACTGTATGTACTGTACTGTAGTTGGGATTTGTACCCGCTGAGATGCAGAAACACAGCCACGGTGGTCATGTTCATTGAAGTAGCCAGTCTGGATCTTTCAGGAGGATCTATGGATCCATTGATTTACATGTTCAGGCAATCCGAGGCTAGTACGATCCCAATTAATAATAAAAAAGGATGATATCCCTGATGTTTGTTTGATATTATACTGATGTACCCACCGGGTAACCATATGATAGCATAAAGAAGTATTTTCAGGACCATCTAGAATTTAGGACGCTGAGCTACATATGTGCAATCCGGCGTAGGAACTTGTCAATTTAAGTCGCTAGTCGTCACAATATTTTTCATTACGTAGAGAAGTAAATCAAATCCGTCCTCAGCCTCTGACCATGATCGACCGCTTCTACACACTATGTATTACATCGCTCTTTTCAGATATATGCGGATATGTCTCCAATACAGGGAGTAACAGTACTAGTATAATGCTGAAAAAAAACCGAGACTTCCTCTTTAATGTTGCTAAGTCTAGCATAGAATTATCACTACACGGAGACAGATTATTCTGGTGAATAGAAACAGAAGATTGAATCAGTTTCTTTGCTCGATATGCCACTCGATAGTCTTTTTCAGGCCCTCTCTAAGAGGAACAATGGGCTCCCATCCCAAAACCTCCTTTGCTCTGGAAATATCTGGCTTTCTGCTGTTTGGATCATCAGAAGGACGCGGCAAGTAGGTGATAAGCACCTTAGGCTTTCCCTTCTCCGATACCATTTCGGCAACGATCTCGGCAAATTCTAGAATAGTGAACTCCCCCGGATTGCCAATATTGACAGGTTGAGTGTATTCGCTATCCATGAGTCGTTCAAGTCCATTCAAGCAGTCTGTAAAGTACTGAAATGACCGAGTAGCTGTTCCATCACCAGTAATTTTGATTTCCTCTCCATCTAGTGCATCACCAATAAAACTAGAAACCACTCGACCATCGCTATGGGCCATTCTTGGTCCATATGTGTTGAAAATACGGGCAATTCGAATTTGTAGATCCGGGTATTTCTCGTGATATGCATAGCAGAGAGCTTCGGCTACACGTTTCCCTTCATCGTAACAGGAGCGGGCACCGAATGGATTGACATTTCCCCAATAACTTTCCGGCTGAGGATGTACTTTCGGATCGCCATATACCTCTGGAGACTGTTAGTTGTGTCACTGCCACAATCAGAGTGGGGAAATTATCAACGACTTACCGGATGTGCTGGTGTGAAGTATACGCGCATTCTTGTTTTTCGCCAATTCCAATATGTTTTCAGTACCATGAAAACAAGTTTTCAGGGTAGAGATCGGATCTTTCTGATAGTGAATCGGACTCGCAGGACAAGCTAGATTGAAGATTTGATCAACATGCCCTAGTCCTAGTCCGTCAAGTGGATTTTGAATATTATGACTGATTAGTTAATATTATAGAAGTACGCCTACGTATGTTTCTTATTTGATTCAACGCCACCGTCTGACTTACTTGATTAGCCGAAACTTTTGAGTTCCTTCGAGATGCTGGAGGTTCTTTGGCGATCCGGTCTCAAAACTGTCTATTCCGATGACCTCATGGCCCTTTTCAAGCAAAAGATCGACCAGGTGAGATCCAAGAAAACCAGCGGCCTGAAAGTCAGTTATTTTCTTCATCCGCTGTGACATTCCGGAGTGACATGATGGCATACCCCGGTGACTAGAATTCTCAGCGGCATTAGATTATTTGGGTGATTCATAGCGCGATTACCGCGAAATAGATGGATGAAAGCTTGAAGAGGAAAAGAGTGAAAGATAGAGCAGTCCCTTGGAAATACGGAAATTTGTAAATGACACACGCTGCGCTAGTAATTGATTAAACAGGCAAGGTGTGCGTCTAATTTCTGAAGAAGTTAGATTTATCTCGACGTGAAAAACTCCGTCGTGCGTGCTATCATGGGTCGATTATGAACCTTTGTGTGAGTTGACCGACATGCGAGGGATATGCACTTGTCTCTGCAGCTAAAGCTCGCCTATCTCAGCTGGGAGGTTTGTAGCCACTAAAGTCAGGATCATCAAACATGATCGGCGGGCTCGATGCGACTCAGATAAATTTTTGTCACACCTGAGCCTCGCGGGGAAAATTTCCAAGTTGTTTACGACCAAGGTTGACTGAAGGATCGTGAACAATCTATGTAGTAGCGCCATTAAAAGCTAATATGGATCGGATGTCAAAGCTGTTCACGGCCAGGTAGATGCTCTTAGTCCCCGTGGATCTATTCAGAAACCAATTGAGACTGTCCACGAACGACGTCTAGCTTAACGACGTCTAGCTTCACGACTTATTGTGAGAATCCGATCTCAGTATGCTTCCCAAAGACGCCTACATAGCACAATGGCGATACTCAAATGTTACGAGCTTACTTGGACTACCTAGTCCACAAAGCAAGTAGGTACTTGCTTTGTGTTCCGTAAACCCCGGAATGCTAAGCCTGTTCGGCCCGACGAATATCTTCTGCGTTATCAGATTTTTATTTAGATGCCCCCGAGCCCCGTTGCGAATTCATCTTGTGCTGCTCCATCTGGTTGAAATACCTCCTCTCATATTGTAACTGAAATAAACGCTGATTAATCTCCACTGCATAATTGGCTTCGTCTTACAGATGCCGTAGTCCCTGGGAACCTCGTCTAGGTTCACCCGCGCGCTCATGATGTCTCGCAAGCTCCCGCTCCAGTCTTTCAATTCCTTGACGCTGCTGAAATGAAGCTCTAGATCCTGACTGTCATGATGACGATCGAGCGAGATGTGTCTCATTTATGAGCTCACCATCGTCGACTGATTTGAGATACCCATTTCCTAATCTCCTGTTAGCTCTGCAAGCCTTGCTTTCATCTTTGACTTACTCCCTCTCCGTATCAAAAGACTTATTGTCCACATTAATTGCTTGAGCAAACTCGGACAGGGCGTTGTAAATGGATTTATCTTTATCCTTCTTTTGTTGAGCTTTTGAGGGGCGACTCCTTTTCAGTGTATTCAAATGTTTGCAAAAAATCAGCAACCATCTCTTCATGTTGGGTTTCTTCAAAACTTCCGGAGTCTTCCACCGAGTCTGGTGATCTCTTGTGAACGTGGTGATCACCGTCTTACTTTGTATCAGACTGCGGTAAATCAAACAGCGCAAGCTCTTGAAGGTGCCGACCAACATGCCTTTCAAAAGACTGTCCTGAATGAGCTACAGAGAGGGCAAACCATGAATTGACCTGCCTCCTTGGGAACTGAATGCTTTTTATGCAAATGGGCGGTCCATTCACGACGACTTTCAAAAAGCCAGTGTGGGGTTCGACAGTCGGCATAAACACATACATAAGGCATCAAGTCATGAAAAACGTGCTTTTCCCACGCGTGTCGATTTTTGAAAGCAGTAAGGACAATTGAAAGGCTGTCCATCGTGCGAACTTCGCGGAGATGAAACGACCAGTCCTCCTCGCCTGCTTAGTATAGTTTTTGCATGGGATGTTTTTGAAGGAGTGAACTGTATGTCGGAGTTGTCAGTAGCTCGTTTTCCTCCAAGCCCCGTCGCAACCGTCTCAGATAAGGCAGTGCCTTCCACGGAGTTTAAGCCTTGGTCAAACTTTAGGTTATGTCGTTCACAATACTTTAGTATCGCTCGACGTTGCGAGATTGCAAGAGCTAGTCGATCTCGAATGGTTTGTCCTAACCAAGGGAACTTCTGGGCGACATGCTTTCGGTCCAATGGTTCGAATCCAGCTATTTCTGACCGCCTCACTCCAAGGATTCTATCATGGTGTGCCGGTCTTCTTATGGACATTGTATCCTCGAACAATATGTTGATCGTGTCATTCAAGGCGTGGTATATTCTTTGTATCTCAGTCTCGTATTTGCCTTCACCATCCTCTGAGTCGCTCAAATCCTCAACTGATGCTCCTTTGCCATTCAGTATGGTACTGAGATTTTGATTTGTGCGCTGAAGACGACCCAGGACTCGCGATATCTGACTCTTCAAATGCGATGCTTCGCGTACGCGATAATCCAGCGATGACGGACCTGTCTGATGAGCTCCCATGTTTGCTGTCCATACTCTTAATCGACCTAGCTCATCAGACCACAGGCAGGGAAGAACTTCGGATTCGTATTGCTTCAGCTCTGCAGGTGTGGCTATTCGACCCAGCTGCTGCAGGCATTCAAGGACGAGGGATGATACTGACTTCGACATTTCAGCGACAGGACAAAGCTATCGAAAGATAAAGGCGATTATTTGAGTTATGGAAGACCGTTCACAGGAGAAGCTCCAAGGCGACCCAAATTTTTCATCCCAATCATATGTTGCGCACAAGGCAATCCCGAGAATAATATCTTCAGGTCCGAGTCTTGCCTCCATTCTGATTGGAACCGTTGTCGCTTCCTGATGTCTTCAAACGAGTGGGAAATTTAGGAAACCAGGCAATGGAATATGACGAAGAAAAATTTCCCGATACATGTGTGAAGAGGCCATCGACTGTTCCAACGAGTTTCTCGGCTCAATTGTAGATGGGATACTTGGGGTGATATGGCTCCATGTAGAACGGTATTTAACATGTGCGGTTAATAAATTATTTTGGTGGTTTGGATAATATCGGACTTATATTTACCCGGAACAATTAGTCACGTGTACTATGTGCCCCACTGGAAGAGTAAACATCGCGTTAGAGTGACTATCCACTAGGATCTTGTATCACTCCATTCAACAACAAGCATCTTGGTTGCCACCCGGGCAAAAGTACGGCCGGATGACCTGCGCCGAGCATTCTTGCAATGAAAGTTGTTCTTCCGGCGCACAAATGTGGCAATCCTCTGAGAGTAAAGTCCCGTTAAACCTCAAAGTTCCGCTAGTAAACTAGTTAGTGGGGAATGATATCATGGAATGTTAAAGAAAAACACATGGCTGAGGCTGAGAGTTTTGCTGCGGTCTGCGGGCAGTACGGAAATAATATTTATGTGAATGGTTAGCTGCTACTGTGAAGTTTGAATCCTACTTGCGAACTCTTCCTTTTCAAGCGTATCACCCTTGAAAACTCAAACGTCACCCTACAGAATGTATTCTGACTATCCTCGAGACTATCCTCGAGACTATCCTCGAGACTATCCCCGAGACTATCCTCGGGACTACATCCCAGATCATCGAAGATCGCACCATGGAGACGTGATACCAAGGTCCCACGGTGGTCATTATCGGGAACATGGTCATGGTCATAGCCACGGTCACGGCCATCATCATCATCACTCTGGAGATCATAAACATCGCAGACACAGTCACCACCGAAGCAGCAGCGACCATCGCAAAGATCACGATTCACACCATAATCGCCACCTAGCTGAAGGAATCATCGCGGCTGCTGGTGTAGCCGAAGCTGTTCACCACCATGACAAGAAGAAAGGCAAAGATGTAAGCCATGGATTCGGGCATGTCGCCCGTACCGTTGGTGCCGGTGCCTTAGGGGCAGTTGCTGCCAATGAGCTCTCTCGTTATCACGAAAAAAGCTCGCATTCTTCGGGTCATCACCATCGAGATGGTCACAGACATCATCACTAAGGGATGACATCGTATATTATTCACGCTTTATGACTGAAATGATACCAAGATATCGATGAGCGGGCGAGGGATGAAATAATTTGATGGGTATAATTATATTCTTGGGAGACTATCTGTGTCTTCTTTCTCTTGCCATGTTATGTAAATTCTCAATATTGAAAGCCTCAGATCTCGCTTTCACGAAACGACAAAATTTTGCTACCACACAATACCTACTCGCTTTCAAATGTTATACCTGTAGGACGCATGGAAATAGAACAAGTACGTAAGGCGATGCGCCATACTGTAATTGTTGCGTACGGATGTGTGGGACGGGCGATACAGGGCTGTCAGTAGTATCTAAATCCTGGAAGTAATCGCTGCCCTAGTACAAGGTTGACTGAATATTGGCAAAAATGTTGCGACAGGAATATGTGAAGCGGGGGGCATCTACTGGATCCAATGAGTCGGCTTGGACATAATTTACCTCTAGCAAGAATTGGATCGGAAGGTATCGTGGCTTAAGGGAAGCCCGTCCGATACACAATGTACCGTTGGACCAGGCAATCCGTTGACAACCAACGGAAAATAGAACCACAATAATGTACTTTCTATGTAGTAGCCTTTTCGCCCTACTGGTAACCCCACACAGAGATCACAAGAAATGCGATATTAGACCCACAAAATAACCCTATTACTTGCGAAATATGTTATATTCCCTGCATACAACTTGTTTCCTCCAGAGTGAAGAGCCAATAGGGACTGGACGGATGATAGTGCAGATACAGTAGCGTGAACCTAATGGATAGCCACCAGAATTTTTTTTCTGGGGAGAATCTCGGAATGTCGAGCAAACAGACTATAATGTTACCAAGCCTCCGACCGCGAGATTGCTATACTAGAAGCTTCATTCAGGATTGCTGAGCGCCCTATTTCAAGGGCTGCTCGTTTGACGGTCGACATCTTTCAAGATGTGGTAACTCCAAGTGCCTGAAACGAACCTGATAACCCAATGACTTTGGAACCCGTCGAGAAAGAAAAGAATGTCTACGCTGGCCCTTCTTAAGACTCGAATTCAGATAGGATCAGTCATCGGCCAAAATATAGAGTAAAAGTCACCAGTTGCCCTTCAATCAACGTCGTTCTTGTACAACACTTGTACAAGAACAATTCATTTAAGCCGTCTCACTAACTTGAAGAAAGAGAAAGAACCACCAGCACGGGTGTAGTGTATAGTAGCGTCGGAATGTTACAGTCGGTGGGAAAAACACCAGGATTACCATAATGCAGCAGGGACACGACTACACTGTCTTGCAGAAAAGCATGGAATAGGTGCCCTGATCATTTTGAAGTATTGCTTATATAAAGAAGCAGTCTGTGAAGTGTATGTGGTAATTGCAATAGTTACGATTTACTACATTGTGGTTTACCAGTGCATATTTCTAATTTCTCATGTAGAACTTGTGGGATAGACTTTATCATCTGTCACCCACGCAATGTCTTTTTCAAGGCGAGGCACTTCTAAATACCATTACAATACTTCCAGAACAATGTGCTCGCGCAGTTGCGAAATCCCGTATACTGGCATCTAGGTAGCTGTATGCTTCATATGCTTGGATCAATATCGGTCTATTGCCCAATTCTGGAATTGATCAACTTACCAAAAAAAGTCGGCTTAAGTCAGACTAGCCAAGGGAGGAACTATTTTCTAGGTATGTGGGCGTCGGCTGGGAATGGGGATGGATATTTGGCTCCGATCGGGATACCATGCAATATCCTGAAAGGATGACAGGATCATAATGTTTGCAAGCACTGCAACTCTTTGTCACCAACCGTCGGGACGGATTAAATGGTGCTTCGATGCCCTGCCTAGTCATGACAACCTTAAACTAGTCGAAGAAAGGATCCAGAGCTGCTCTGTATTGTACTTTGTCAAATTATCACAGGCAAATTTGTGAAATAGAATATCCAATTTTGAAATGTACTTAATTTCCATATCGTTGATTCCTAGTGAGTATTAGTCGTAGTATTGGACAGTTGTCGTGAGACTGGATCAGACTGTCCCATTCTATGAACATCGTACGCGTATGTCCATGCTTCAGCAGAGAATATGCCTCTTGCATTGATCTAGTTGAAACAAAAGGTAAATTTTAGTTGATTGGAATTAGCTCGGGGTTTTGATCTGCAAGCCACCGCCGTAGACGCTTTTACTTCCGGCAATGCTCTACAAGTGACGCGCCAAAGACGATGCAAATTGATCATGTAAAGAAAAGATGCAGCTTACTTCCTGAAATATCAATGAGACAGTCTCATTTACTGATTTTCAGAAAGCGAAATGATTCCGGTGCATCATATTCAACGCAACATATCAGTACTGCTTAATCAAATCGAGGAGGAGCTTCGGCGCTACATCGGCTAAAATGATCAGCCGGCGGAGCATTGATAGTTTCATAAAACAAGGTAAACGATTTTCCACCAGTCGACTCTCAGTCAAGGGTTGATTTCGGTCTGTCAGAAATATCAAATTCGTCTTGTGAGTGACAGTGATGTTCTAGACGATGACTATGTGCCAAGCGTTAAATTGTTTCATCATTGCACAGCCTCCTTGCTGTGGATTGATTATCCTACCAATGATAAGCAAGCAATGGCTACGCCGGTCCCTATCAAAGCGCTTGTAGAGGAAGAATCACAGTGGTGAAAAGTTCCCTGTCAGGCAATATTTTGAAATTGTTCAAGCCGGGGCGGGAACGATGCTGCTTTCTGGGAACTGCCGATCCGGCGATGAACAACTGAAAAACTAATAGACATACTTTGTAGAACTATACTGCATCTTGGTACGTACTGGGGACAATTAATACTATTGAACCCGTGAAAGAAACTCAATACTACGTTTAGAGAGGAGCTCTGGATACCAAAAAAGAAAATAAAAGATACAAGCTATAGCAATGGACTACATCCTGAAACCTGTCAGTCTATCAAGCTATCACTGCCAAGATACAAAGTTGACCCAGCTGTCTCATCCTGGACTCAGTTCGGATATTAGGGGCTCTGGATAGGATATAAAATGGGAGCAGGAGAAGGGTGTTGATTGAACCCAGACAGCACAATTTATCTTTCACCTCAGAGCCTGCTCAGAACCTCATCTCAGAAAACAGTATTTCTAATCGGCATGTACCAAAAAGCGCTTCTTCTCGCTATTGCCTCAACCGCGCTTGCGGTTCATGGATCGGGCTCCCACTTGCATCTGGAGAAACGCTTCACCTTTCCGATACCCTCATCTAAGGGGAGCGTGACTCTGGATGAACCCAAGGTCATTAGCGGTAACATGACATTTGATGGTGGCATGAAGACTTATGGCCGTGGCATTGAATGCTCAGAGGGTGAAGGTGGTGATAGTGATGCTGTCTTCTGGGTTGAGAACGGGGGCACGCTAAAGAACCTGATCATCGGCTCTGACCAGATTGAGGGCGTGCACTGCATGGGCTCCTGCACCATCGAGAATGTCTGGTGGGAAGCTGTTTGTGAAGGTAAAGCACCTGAGACATGGTAGCATAAATTGGTCGTTATTGACATACTTCTTCTTCTGTAGATGCCTTGTCCCTTAAGACAGGATCCGGTCCGTTCACCGTTATTGGTGGTGGTGCTCAGGGCGCCGAGGACAAAGTGATCCAGCACAACTCAGAAGGCACGGTGAACATCCAAGGATTCACTGCGTACAACTTCGGAAAGCTCTACCGCTCCTGCGGAAACTGCGATGACATGTATGAGCGCCATGTCACTATCTCGGGGGTCACCGCCGTCGAAGGAAGCGTGCTGGCTGGCATCAACAGCAACTTCGGTGATACCGCGGTCATCAAATCTGACGTTTGCGCAACTGGTGTTGATACTATTTGCCAAGAGTATGAGGGCAATGACTCCGGAGAAGAGGTACGTTATCATCCTTCAATAAGCATCGTTGGGGATGCAATATTCAGCAGAGGAATTGACTAACTTTGACCAAGCCACCCGAGAGCGGATCTGGCCCCAGTTCTGCTTGCAAATACTCGGAGCCCCTCTCCTCTTGCTAGATTTGCAACAATTGTCATAAACAAGTTGTTGGATAAACGTATCTTTTTTCATGATCTTACCATGAGGGTTTCGAGGTTTTGTTTGATGGGACCTACAGCTGAGATGGTTCTAGCCTTAGAATAGGCTGTGTTATCCAAACTCAAATTTGACATACTTGAAAGCTTGGATCATACACCATAGTGAAGGCATTAAGGGCTTGAATCTGCTCATTTAATTTCCTTTGAGTACTGTGTTGGGTGTAGTTCCTGTTCCCGGCTTTATAGACTTATTACCCAGTAATCCAACCGCATCGATCAGTAGCATATCTGGACACTGATCATCTGTGGATTCTCGCGCTGGGACTGACCTTTTAATTTGGTTGTCCTCGTGTAGTAAATGGTGGACATTGCAAGATCTGGCGTGGCATACACTTTGACCCCTTTGATGGCACTCCAAACCGGACACTCAAGATCGAAAGAAATACAATGTCGCACTTGATAGATATAGATGAAAAAGCAGAAAGAAAAGGAAGGCAACGACTCGAGCGATACACGTGACCAGGCGTATACATCGTCACTTCTTCAAGTCGTCGCTCTTTCCTTCTTTGTTTCTTGTTTTTTGTTTCTTGGAACACCATTATCTCTCAGCACCTTCAATGTCTTCATTACAGACAGCATATTCTTCCTTCGGTCCATTTATTTGACATTATATTCTGATCCCGAATTGATCCTGTCAGCCATCACACTCGAAAAGAGTATGACATATTGACCCGGTCTGAGAATACGCTCATCTCATTCCCAGTCTAAAAAAAAGACTCGATGAGCTCCGAGGCCGAGTTGGAGGAGGTGTGTGTCCTCCCCTGGAATCTCTCTGAAACGCAAGTAACGCCGGCAGGATATGGGATTTGCCATGGTTTTACGCCCGCGGAAGTCACCCGAACTCAAGGAGGACTCTACGTCGTCATCTTCATCTGGGGTGGCATTAGGCGGGATAGCTCTACCGAGAAAAACCATTGACATTCAAAGGAAGCATGGCGTGCCGATCCTTTTTGTGCCTTCAGACACAGATGTACCACCGCAAGATCTCTTTCAACCCAGCTTTTCGGTCGTTGGCTTCCCGCAGGTACATGGGTTCCTCCACAGAGATGATAGCACCTCATTGCTAGTCTATACGGATGGTGTATGTCTGGATAATGGTGGAAGAAAACCAAGGGCTGGGTGTTCCTTCGTGTTTCGTCCCACGATACAAGACCCTCCGCTTGAGGGATCTGTGAGTTTTCGCCTTGAGAAAGAAGGTCCGACGGAAGAAGTACATACTCAAACCAACAAACGTGCAGAGCTACGAGCTGTCCTTGGTGCTATCAAATACCGGAACTGGAAATTAGGGGGATTCAAAAGGATGGTTATTGCCACAGATTCTGATTACGTCGTGAAGGGCCTGACAAGATGGGTCTTTGTGTGGCTACGTGACAACTGGAAGAGACACAAGCATCCCGTACAAAATCGGGACCTATTGATAGCTATACTTCATGAGATCAAGAAGTGGAGAAAGCGTGGATTGGATATTCAATTCTGGCGAATTCGCAAGGAGTGGAATACGGAAGCGAGTAAACTTGCCCGAGAGGGGGCTACAAAGTCCGCGGAGGACCAGTTTGTTCAGTTGTCCGGCATGATCGCTTGAATTAAGCCATGGCATTGCACATAAGATACGGAATGGACGACTTGAGGAGACCTATATAACATTGTTTCATGTATGATTATTGGGCTTGGTCCAGCATCCCCTAGCCAGGTACACTCATTTGAGGAGGTTCCCTTGGAGAATCAGTCTTGTCAGTGTCAACAGATAAGCAGACCAAATAGCTTCATTGCACTGACTCAACGCCATATCCAGATCCTTTAATTTCCCTTGCTGATCTTTGCTAGCCCTTCAATCCAATTCTGATGACCCAAAAGCATAGGATTCGGCTTGGTAGTTGCCAGGTCAGCAGCTGGCTTTCCGACTTGGGCTTCCTGCGTCAAGATACGGACAGCACCCCATGCAGTATTCTCGATGAGCCACGCGTGATAGACATCGAGGGCGGTGTTTTCATCGCCGTCTTGCCACGCGCGCCAAGCAAGCCGACCAGGAGAAGATACTGTTGGAGCAACGGACTCGCAAACCTCAGATTGAAGTGGAGGGAAGCCGAAGGTTGAAAAGCTGAATCGCTCGCCCTTATTCTTGAGCGTGTTTCCGGAAGCGGGCGGAGTGATTTGGGCGACGTTATCGTAATAGGATTCCCAACGGGTAATGTCAACCAGATTGGGCCAGACTTGCTCCGCTGTTAAGCCCGTGACGAAGATCTCATTGGAGACAAAGTTGTCTGTTGTACCGGGAAGGTATTTCTCGGGCCAGATGATACTTGACATGGCGTAGTATGTAGAATGAGTTGATGACACTGAATAGATCGGTGATGTAGCAAAGGACGTGATTAGATCAATAGGTCTTGACCTCCGAGGAAATATTTATATTTGAAATCTCGAGTCAGTTAAAGCTAATGATTAAAAATGATGCCGTTTGTCAGGAATGATGACACATTTTATCCGTGAAGTTACGCTCGCGCTTTTGGACCTACGAGAAACTTGAAGATGAGACGTCAATTTTAGACTCCACCTTGCGGAGACTAAACTATTTTGAGTTAGACTACCGCTGTTTAACCACGGGTCCAAACCCTGATTGGAATAGAATCAAAAAGAAGAAAATATAAGAAAAAGAAAAGAAAATAAGAAAAGGAAAGAAAAGAGAAGAAAGAAAAGGGATGATACAAGCGATATATAATAATACCATCATTTAATTTTGTTATCGATTGGGTCTTCTCATGAAAGAATCACATGCAGAAGACTCCTTGGGTGGACCTGAATGATCTTGTGTTAAGCTACCCGACGATGTTATAACAGAAATGCAATCAATTTTGTCCAGAAAACTAACGGATTAGTTGAGAATCGGAAGAAGATAAAATTGATTGTAGGCTTGACGGTAACTGGATCGAATTTGAATCGAGGACGCGATGAATGTGAGTTTGCGGGGTCTAGGGAACTGAGAATATATGCATAGTCACGTTATGGGAGTACTTGGACCTTCGTTCTTTCGGCCAACTCAGCGAAAGCGCTTTGCTGATACGGAGTTGAACTTCATGTCACGCTGATGCCAGACTTTCGGTCATCAAAGTCTCTCAAGTAACCCTCAATTCCCTATTTGTAAGTTTTCAAAGCACATTTGCGATCGGCATTCCAGGAGCAAGAATGGTCAGAGTTATGTAAGAAGTCCGCCGCCAATTGAGACATAATTAGCTATAGCGGCATTGCAATTGGCTTGGAAGCCTGCGCATTCCTTTTCGAATATTATTAAAGCAAATAAGGACTTTTGTACCCAATCGAAGTCAAGTTGGTGCCACCTATTGCTAGCAATGGTAGGAAATATGCTGTCTATACTAACTATCGGCCCAAATAATACCTTGCACACAAAATGAATGACGGGTCTTTGCCTCTTGCAAGCTCAATATTCTATGACTTACTTACGTAGATCGATTTTACGTGAGAATGCCCCATGAGGACTCGAAGTTCTGTCAAAACGGAATTTCAGCATCTCTGCGTCGCATTGGTGAGTAGTTGAATGTCTTCGATGCCCCCGAAAATAGGCTTGTTCAGATGTAATAGAGATAAATTTACTTCAACAACGCAGAAGTTCATTCTTTTGCTCATATGCCGAAAGCATCTTTCACGAATACCTTAAGATTTTCGGGAGGTTATGTTAGAAGATAAGTTCCGAGGTCCGTTGAGGACTTACATATACTAGTAGCTCCAGAGGTAGAAGCACTCGATGTATCAGATTGCCTATCAGGCTGCCGACTTTGAAATCCATGGGTGTCTCGGGAGACTTCTCGTGTGAAAAGTTGCGGAACTGGTGCGAGATATTTGATGAAGTTCGAGTTGTTCCTATTACTTCTCTCGTACTTTTAGTACACACTTGGATAAAGCCATTATATTGCATCTTCAAGCCATATTATCCAATTCAGAGCGAGCGTGTTTCGGATGTCGATGTGGCGCTGACATGGCTGAACTAGCAAATGGTTGGCGTCAGATTAGCCAGGTTCAGAACGATGTTTGATGCGGGGCTTGCAGCAAGTTACACTGATTCAAGGGAAATTTGCACCAATACGAATGAGGCCGGGCTACGGCCGAGATGCATGCATCTAATCCTGTTGATCTTGGCATTGCAGGGATCGAGAAGCATATCTTTATCCGAGATAGCCCGTTCATCCGGTCCGCATGAATTGCGTTAAGCTCCAATCGGTCTAGCTAGTTGAAAAGAGCCAGGAACCTGTCCTGCCTGCACCGAAGATAGAATTTCCCAGGGCGTCCAGATAATACTGCTTGACCTAGCCATCTAGCCATAGTCATAAGCACAGATATCAGATGCCAGCCCGAAGACCGAGTCAGATATTCAGGATTGCAATTGGATCGAGGTATACGATATCTTCCTTTGCCCGAGCACATAGGAGTATAATCAAGCTCTGGTCCAAAATAGCAGATCGGTCAAAATCGGGAGATCATACGATCTTAGCAGCCTCAACCGCCCCCATTGTGCTAACGCGTGGAGTAAAAGTGGAGATCTGCAAGATCTTCCTTTGTTCCGCATAACGAGCTACGATTTAATTTATTGATTTCGAATACTAACGATGCATATACATATATATCTCAATCTTACATGCATTGACATGTTTGAAATAAATGAGTCGTAATTCAGGTAGCGATAAATCTCTCATGGTATTTGTGGGGTCTCGCTTTTTGCTTCTGATTCTAGGCAATAGGGGTAAACAAAACATAGTAAATCAAGAAGAGAAAACACGTAGAGATATCATGAGCTCGCTGTAGTCCTTTTCAAACGGATCTCAAGCCCTCTAGATCCCGGTGGTAGATTAGCTCCGTCGTCATTGCTGTCAAAATAAAGTCGCCAAGTTTCACGACCATTGTCAATACCCGAATCACCATTGACCAAGATATGCGCCTCGTCTCGAGGTAGTCTCACGGCCAACCAACCCTCCCAGCCTTCCATTGTGAGAAATTGCTCGTCTTTCGTCCAGTCGAAAGGCCCACATACGTGGCCTTCAGAATCAGGGCGACCGCCCCAACGCATCTCGTGCGTCTTGCTGTCTCGAAATACCCATCGGAGAGTCGGGACTTTCTCGCCGCTGATAGTAACTAAGCCCGACGTGTTGTTCGGGGGAAATTCGGGATGTGTATAGTAGCTACCATTGAAGGGAACCATAGAAGCGCTCGGTTGCTTAGTGAGGTAAAGCTGCAGTTGTAAAACACGATATCAGTGGATCTTCCTGGATTTTCATGTTTGACAGACCTTACCCTTCCGTCTAGACCCACGTGGACCTGAGAATTATGAACTTGCTCGCGCATCGCTGGTGTCCCTTGTGTAAGATCGACTATGGCCACTAAATGACCACGTTGCTTTCGTGCCTCGATGAGTCGGGCTTCCTCCCTCTCCCGACTCCCCTGGGTTGCCTCATTCAAACCAATCATGGTTGGCAGCATCGCAGCCATCATCACGATTCCGAGAACCATTTTCCGGTTCGAGCAGTTGTACAATTTCCTGGCCCCGGAGAATATCGGTAACTTGTGAGTGGGGTAATAAGAGTTGAGAGCTGGGAGGAAATACAAGTATTTACGCCTGCAGTCGATCATTAGCGTGGTACAGGCCAAGGTCGTGTAGAGATGATTCAGTTGGGCTTCACACAAACGGATCCAAATCCACCGAGAGAATCGTATGATGTTTGCTGCAAAGCAACAAGGTGGACCTTTCCTGGCTTAATTGAGTAGCTTGTCGTCGAAGGATCCGAACGCCTGCATACTGCATGGTCTAGACACAACCCAGTGCCATATAGAAAGGGCGCATCGGGTCAAGGTAAACAACTCTTTTCTTTCAACACTCAACTACTCTTATAAAACTACTCAAATATCATACGGTTTCGCATAACCCACTCCGATCACTTAAATATCCGAGAAAGATCTGCTATCCACAACAATGGCAGACCCTGTTTCCAGGTATTTAAACCTCATTACCCCTTCTATTCATCATGTTCAGAAGCCACTCGGAAAGGACCAAAAGGAAGCAGAAGCAGAAACAGAAGCAGCCAACTATTCCAATGTCTTCCTCTGGTGATAGTAGTGGTACGAAGAATTCGTCCACCCATACTTTACCAGTCCAAACTTCAACGGACTCGATTCCGTCAGTCGTGACTCCCGAGTCGAAACCGGAGGCTCCAGTTTTGTCTGATCCTGAATTAAGCCCTGCACGGCCTAGTCTCGGTGATACTAAGCTTGGAAACCCGGATTTGAACAAGTTTGGTCACGATAGCCTTCCGTCGCGGCCATATCCTGCCCAACCGACTGCTGCGCCTCCAAAACCACCTTCATTTACATCGATCAATTCGTTGTCCACGCCGAGTGCCCCCGCAAAGTCTCCTTCTGTTTCTGCTCCTGCTTCTGAGCCTGTTCCTGTCCGACCGACTTCTGATAGTAGCCCAAAAGCCGACTCCCCCTTATCAAGCAAAACTCAAGCTGATAATTCCACTCCACCCACCAGCATTCCCTCTGAGTCCCGCCCTGTTGGCGGCCGTCGTGGCAAATCATCGGATGACGACACCAACGGCGCCACTACTCGAGGCGGAGAGCTTGTTCATGGCCGGGAGGGTGCTATTTCTAGTGCGGGTCTTCAGATGCCCGGCCAGTTGCTGAACGACCCTGATGAGAAGGGTGCTCTGAAAATCAAGGTCCACCTCAACCTTCACGCCAAGGTCCGCCTTGACTTGGATGCTCAGATTTATGGTGATGTCGTTATTGGACTTCTGTGAAGGAATTGAATGATGGTGTTACCCTGGATATTATGTTGCACGCAAGACTAGTCTATCAGAAAGGAGCCCCCTGAGAACCAATCTGATATACACTACGCCGATGATAGTTAACAACCAAAATGAGATTGGGGCCTTTGGAACCAGGTATTTGCGTTTGAGACAGTCAATACAGCTTGAAGTAGATTAGCCATCATTTTCCTCACTTCTATCATTAGACACTTACCAGTGTCAGTACCTTGGAGGCTCCTCGGCCCAACGGAAATAGGATGTAACTGAGCAAAGCTTCAAGTAAGGCACCGTCGCCCACACTTAGACTGTAGTAGAAAGGTAAAACGGCATTTGTGAGCGCGGATTTAGAGAACCGATGAACAAATCTTTTGTTTTAATCATTGTCTGCAGTATGCTTGCGTTTGCTCTGAGAGTCCACGTCAGCTTTGACGAGTAAAATCTAATTGCCCAATCTGCCATTGATCCAAGAATTCAAATCCTAAGTAATCTCCATATAGCATTTGATCATCCCCCCACTGCTCTATCTGAGATGAGGAAGTGCCAATATGTGTGTGCGGCAAAGCGTACACGTCCGTGAAGCTATCGCCTTCTGGCTGCAGCTGTGTAGGCGCATCGCAAACACTGTTGGAGACTAGAAACAGTTTTTTCTTAGTAATGATATCCTCGAATAAAGGCAGGGCTCTTTTCAGAGCTGGAATTTCTTTTCCCTCGGTAAGAACAAGCATTGTCTGACTGATAGATATCCGGGCCATAGAATGGACTAGATCTGTCTCGGTTGGATCGAGGGCCGTTTCGATATGCAGTGCAAGAAGTGCTATTATCGTACTTATACTGCCACAATGAATTTCGTTAGCCTTCCATTTATGAGGTACGTAAGAAGTATCTGAGAAATCATGAAACATGGGGGATTGGGCTTCACTTACAAAGATATGGGAAAGCATAGAAGAGTACCACTTGACAAGACTCTTTTGGTTATCGTATCCAATTCGAAGATGGCACTTCGAAGCCGCTTCTTGGCCCAGTCACCCCAATCAGGATTTTGAGAGCCTTCCCAACGCCGCCGTATCAATCTACACAAGATACATTCGAATCTGTAACTCATTGCCTGTATGCTCAGGAAGTATACGTCGGTCTCGGCACTCTCACCCATATGCATCATTCCAGGAAGAGATTTGCGCCACGCATCAAGTGAGTGAAACATTATCTGAGGATCCTTTTGTGGGTTACCTGTAAGATCCGACATACACTCTCCAACTGAACCTAAGTTAGTCATATGTATAATCATTCCACGGCTAACAACAAGAAAATCAAAATCACCATATCGGGATAAACTGGATCCAGTACGCACATATTTGAGACAGTTTACACTGTGCGACGGGCAAAGCTCTTTGCTGGGGCGTGACTGGTGATAATAAGCCGGATGGTTCTTCCGCTACATCTTCCCCTTCCCCATCATCTTCCGTCCTAGGATTTATGGGTAGGGTGCCCTCGAGAAGTTGTGAGCGTCTGGTATTGACGGACACATGAAAAATATCTAAAGACTTTATGTGCCAGAGTGAGCATTGTGCTTGAAAATTGGGCACCTTTTTCAGGACAGTGGCGTACGTAAAGAGCCCACCAAATTCTTCTATACAACTTCAAGACAGTCTGAGGTCTGTCTTCTCTGACGCACCTGTCAAAAGTTAGGATACTGTCGATACCTGCGCTGCTAGCATTTCTCGAAGAATGAAAACACACACGGTACGTACGTCAAGCTTGGTGGCAAGACGTATCGCGTTATGAAGCCAGTATCCAAAGTCACGGTCGGTGGGGCGATCAAGAATAATCATGCACAATATTATTGATCCTTGAAGTTTTGATAACGGGTCCTCATCAGAAGCAAAGTCATATAGTAACTTGGCCTTGGAGAAGAATGCGTCTTGGGCAGCCGAGCGACTTTCAAATCCACAGGTAGATAGCACATGTGCAGGCGCATGTATACTGGACGGCGTCAACATAGCACAGAGCAGAAGCAGCGAGCAGTCGCCAGATTTATAGCTGCGAATAAACTCGAGTCTATCTAAAACGGGGGCGAAAGGGTGGACGTGATCGAAGTATGTCTTTATGAGGGCATCTCTGGTGGGTGTTATACCATATCAGCGGATGAAATACACTCTTGTAGACTGATTTCATTGTACTCCTCATTTTGAAACGAGGATTGAATATTGCGGGGATTGCCTTACAGAGAGTGTGGAGGGGGTAGATCGAAGACACCTTTCTTGACCAGGTAGGCGTTGTCAATTTCATCCAATTGCGGTAGCTTGGAGAGGTAGTTGCGCGGAGTAAATCCTATTTCTAGAGTCGCATGGTGAGGTGTGGTAGAAATTTGATGGTTCTGACCGGATTCGGTTGTCTTCTCTCCAGCTTCATGTAGAATATTAAGATAGAAAAGATCCGGCTCGGTCTGAACGGACCTTTCACCGTCAAGACGGGTTTCAAAGGAAGTTTGAATTGACTTTTTCGGTTGGCGAGATTGATCATATTGATTGAATATATTGTTCTGTCAGATATTAGGTTAATCAAACTCAGGAAGTAGCAGAGAGAAAGAAAAATCGATGACTGAAGCAGTGCAGATCACGCCAGGCATACTCACTCGTAAGACATTGTTAGCCTTCCTGTTTATCCATCCGAGTCAGCACACCAGGTACTAAGAAGCTATGAGCTGTGGTGTCATTGGGGTACTTGCCTGGTCCGCCCTTGACGAATCGGCAATATACAATCCTTTGTACACTGCCTGCTGGTACAGCCGCTGCAGGGAAGCCCAATCGCCGCGGCGTCACACTTAGTCTTACGAGCGCGACAGGGTATGCAAGCCTTATTAGCTTTGAGGGCTCGCTTTCTTTCGAGCTCCATCATTCTTTCTGACTCGAGTCTACCAGGGTCCATTATTGCGAAAAGAGTGCGTTCGTCGAGGTAGTTCTAACTGCGCGGAATTTCAGAGGGGAAAATGGCCTGTTTATAAATCGTTCGGCAATATAAACTCCGATCCGAGCGGAATCCCGAGTAGCCCTTTTGGTCTTCTTGCAGATGCAAAGATAGTAATAGAAGCCAAAAAAAAGAAAAAAAAAGAAAAAATAAATTTGATGTGTACTGATGTAAGAACAGGCGTTAATCCATTCTGTAGGGTATTCGATGGGCTGATTTTATGGATTTCCTTTTCTTGCCGCCAGTTGACTTCAATCTCAAGTTATCCTTCTATTTCTATCTGTATCAACCTTGAGATCGGCGCAATTACTTCCAGTAACCAACATAGATTATGTGACTGATCTAAAGGTTGGAAAAGGAAATTACTCAGACCAGCCCACTTCTAGACAGCATGTTCAACATTCTTTGCTGGCATATTTGGCTCACCAACTCTTTCACCATGCCGACGAAGCATTGTCTCCATCAATTTGGCTGCCTCGAGCGAATACTTGCAATTTTTGCGTATATTCGAGCCATATCTGTAGAACAAGAACGGAAATGGAACACAGAAAAGAACGAGGAATGCTGGAATGGAGCTCGCCCATTGATTCCCAAGGTTGTCGTACATTTGGGTGGTGAACAGTGGGAACGCAGTGCCAAATAGTGACCGAAGCACCGAGTTAGCTGCCAGTACAGAAGCAGCATAGACCGTATCTGTACATAAGTCAGAATTTTCTGTTTAGCAAGGGGAAATGGAAACCATTGATCGTAACTTACAAGAGTCAACCAGGTAGCTCATGAACGAAACAAATACCATCACAAGTCCACAAGAAAAGAGAACGGCGCCGATAATGGGTACAATCCAGTGCACGGATGGATATGTCGTCCACGCAAACAGGAAAAGTCCACTGGGAATCACGAATGACCCTGCCATCGCGATACTAAGTCTAGCTTCTGGCTCGACCGTGACCCCCTTTGCCTTGGCAACCGCGCATAGACGTACGTATCGTTTATTGTCGACACTGGCCGCAACTGCGGCAAGACAAACTCCAATAGCGACACCAATGAACGGGAGCCCGGCGATGCCTTGACTCCAACCTCGAGTGTCTTGGAAGACAATAGGAAATCCGGCGAAGAACATATAAAGAGTGCCGTAGACAATTGATACATACAACGAAGTGAACAACACAATCGGTTCGCAGAAAAGCAATATCCAGGGGCGTGTGAGAGAAACCGAAAACTCTTGGAGCAAGGTTTTGCGTGCCCTTCCTACATCAATTCGGGATAAATAGACACTTCCTGTCCTCTGGGTCAGAGCTTCAGCTCGGCATCGCAGGATAAATGGTGCATATGTCTCTGGAGTGATTAGAATTGCGGCAATACAGACAGTTCCACTCATTATGGCGATTAAGCCGAGAGGCCAACGCCAGCCTTGGGCTTCAGCGAGAAATCCGCCGGCAATGGGACCTGGCAGAGGATCAGGAACAGTCAGCCAGTATTCTAGCGCAGGTATGGCAGAAGCAGCATCGTGTCATCGGAGCACTCATCACCTACCGAAAGCCGGCCCCAGAAAAGGAGCCGCGAAAAATAATGCCGTGGCAAGTCCACGTTGCTCCTTGCTGAACATATCAGAAATGACGCCCCCGGAATTCGTCATTGACGACGAACCAAATGCGCTCGCGAAGAAGCGAAGGACCAACAAAGCCGTGATATTGGGCGAGCAGGCTGCCGCAACGCTAAACGCCGTGTATATCACGAACGAAATTTGATATATGGCCTTGCGTCCGTACATTTCTGACATCGGTGCCCAGATTAAAGGTCCCACTGCGAACCCTAACACGTACAGTGACAAACCTAGAGTAGCCACCTCGCCGGATACATTGAATTGCTCTTCAATGCCCTCCATACCACTAGCATACACCGAGCTGGAAAAGGTGACTACAAAAGTAGACAGAGACTGGAGAATGGCAATGGCCCATTTTCGCCGATGGGGAAAGTTCATCGCATCTTGGTGGTCGTTGTGTAGGTAGTCGACGATGTACGGGTCGTCATCTGTGCCTTTACCGGCATAGATCTGATTGCGAACATTTTCGTCGATATTTGTGATGAAGAAAAGGTTTCGGACCCGGGATATGCCTTCGAGGAGTCTTTGGAGACTCTTGACTGGTTCGGGCCGGGGAGCCGCATTCTCGGAGATAGTGGATTCGGGACCGACAGCCATGTTGAGAACGACAGGATGAACAGGGAGGGCAGGATTCAAATTCAAAATGTATACGGAAGAGAAACAATGAAGTACAGATTTCATCTCGCTCTACTCTATTACAGCAATTGTGATTCTAGGTAAATGTTTATATAGACCAAGTACTTCAGATTCGGAGTTTCAGCATGGCAGTATTGCCGAGAAAATAAGCCCGCGGCATTATCTACTGCGGCGTTTTCTACAAGTACATCTTCTTGGCATAACTGTAAGATTTAGCCCCATGGCCTTTTTTTTTATTTCTTCGATACTGTTCTATTTCGCCAATATGGAGCAATTTGCCTTCCAAAGCAAATTGCAAAGTTGCAGGGGATCGTGATTTTGTCGTTGTCTTTGATTGCGACACAAAGTGGTCAGCTCTGCAGAATATGATTGGATTTCATCAAATTTCTGCACGCTTCAAGTTTTGATGTTGAAGTTTTTATAAGGCATGACTACTAAGATTTCATATTGGACATACTGATTGCTTTGAAAGTATTGTACCCATCAGGTGGAATTATGACTAGCAAGATTCACAATCCATCTAAGGCCAGTGGGTAATAGGGGAAATGAACTGAAGGTTGAAGATATAGTAGTAACTCTATTCGAATAGCAGAGACCGAAAGATCTTAGTATAATTCAAACAATCGTGACCGTTGTGCGAGGGTGCGATTCTGTGATTGGTCCCCAGGGAACCTTTTCAAATACGCCTGCTTCGGCTTCATCTAAAGGATCGGCCCCAGTTGTAAAACTTTGCAACGGGTCTTTTTCACGCTGGGTTGCTGTTCTTAAGAACTTTGCAATGCCCACTCTCGTATACTCATAATCTCGATCCCCAGTCCTTTTCAGTATCAAGGAGTTTGAAGAGTCGAGAAAAAAAGCAAAGCAGGGGAAATGCGGGCGTATGTCGAAGAACGCCTCCCCTAAAGAAACATCGGAATCCACATGAATCTCCGCGAGTACTCCTAGACCGAGAGGATCTTTCTTATCCCAAGTCTTTTTGCTACTTTGGTGAATTTCCAGCAAGGGACCCTAGGTAGTAGAGGGTTAGTACCTACTACATAGGCATGGAAAATAAAAAGAAGGGAGCCAGGATACTTACCAGAAGCCTCATCCAGCCTTTTGTAATAGTTCCAAACCGATTCAAGCTTGAATTCTCGAGATTACAAGAGATGAAGGACGCTCTTATGCGAGTAAAATCCAATGGTACAAACCTAATTCTGCCATCGATCGATGCCCAGGACCAAGATGGCCCTCGCGAAGTTGTAGGTATTGCCACATCCCACACTTTCTCGCCATACGAGAATGACAACCTGTCTTGAGCCACTACAAACGAACTGCCTTCACTGTGTATGGCCTGGAAGCCGGTACGAAACTCATCTCTGCGATAAACTCTCCAGTGAAGATCCTCCATGACATGGTCCCTCCACACACCAGCCAAATACTCATCGCCTGTGCGAGCAGAAATGATGGCTGCCAGACCTGACAATGCTGGTAGTTTATCGTGACATTTAGTGAGTTTTCTTTCACTGTATCTTTGTACGTGCTCCAGCCACCCGCCACGCCATCTACCGTCTGGGTTTTCCATCTGGTGGCTGAACCCTTCGATATATGAGGCGTGGCCCCATTGATGGAATCCATGCTCTGATGCTGGGAGACACTGACGCTCGATCAGAGAGTTTAGGCTGAATATAGCCGGGTCGAAGGATGAGCCATCCTCGGAGACGAAAGTTTTCTCGCATTCCCAGTACATTTGATCGGTGGCATAGTGAATGGTCCGCGACGATAGCAAACGTTCTTGGAGCGTCCATCCTCGCGAATTTAATTGCTCATTGGCAAGGGGATCAAACCGCCGGCCGAAACCACCAATAAAGAAGGGTTTGGGGTCTTTCCGAGTTGACGAGGGCGTCCAGCCGACGTGGATATAGAGCCAGCTAGCAGCACCTTCCTCATCACTAGAATAATCATCCGATTGATTATCATCACCGTGCATTCTAAAAGCAACAAATCGCTTCCGACTCAACCATCTATGACCTGATGGGTTACCTCTGGTATCCATCATAGGTACAGCAGCAGCAATAGAAGGCAATCCTATCGATATCTCACCGGGTGGTAGGTGTATCTCATCAGCCCGGGTCTCAAAATCGGGAAAACATTCATAAGGTGAGCTAGATGCGGCAATAGTGAGGTATGAGTTTGCGTAGATGTCTGCCATTCGCGCAGACTCCCGCTCCCAGTCTTGCTCATTGTCCTGAATTATGCACAATGTATCAATCCACAAGTAGCGAATTTGGAGTCGTCGGCAAATGACCACAGCATCCGCGAAGACTTTGGGTAACGAGTTAAGATCGACTCCTCTCATGTATTCCTCTATGGTTAAAGTCGTTGTTTTGATTATATTAGCCTTGTTCCCCCATCTATGACTGAGAGTCATGTACGGTGATCGTATATTGCCAGGCTCGACCAGTCTGATCGACGATGTATTCGGATCTACACCGACATCAAGTACTCGCGTAGGCAATTCGGCATTGAGCAGTTTCCAGGGTGCACAAGTTGCTCCATGCGTCCTGTTACAGAGCCGAAGCCGATTTTCCAGGCGACGCATGCTCAGGTCGGAAGAAAATTCCGTGGCTCTGAGTCTTCCTGGAATCACCTTTGCCAGGGGCGAATCTTTGGATGAAAATGTTAGCCACTGAACTTCATGATCTACACTTATAGTGGGCAGGGTACTCTACCATCATCCGCAAGTATACGCAAGAATGTCCCATGGAAATGCAAATCGACTCGCGTATCCCCAGTGTCCGGATAATAAATCTCCTTCCCATTACCCTCGGCATCTTCCATCAAAGGCGTTCGTGATAGCCGGACTCCCAACCCAGTCAACTGCAGAGGTCCAACGCCGTCGCTAGATTTCCACCAATTCCCGAAAAGCCACGGGCGTACCTTGTCATCGCTTTCAAACTGATATGCCGGACGATCGGGTTTGGGCTCAGATGGTGGCTCAGATCTGCTCACGATATCTCCAGGGACATCGCCGTATTGAAAATGCCGCATCACAGATCTGCCATCGGCCAACTGGCCTCTGGGATCAAAGACAATGTTGCCCCCTCGACTGCCGCCGCCATGCTTGACTCGGATACTAGTTCGAACTTCTGCTACTGCTTCCGCGATGAACTCGCACAACACACATTCCCATATGGATTGCTTCAAAGCTGCCAGGCTGGGCTGGTGTGGAAATCCCGGTTCATCTTCTCCTGGAAGATTTGCCCATGGTATCTTTTTACAATATGAGCATAATTGCTCTGGGCTTCGTGCGAGAGGATCATCGATATCAATATTGGACGGACCTGCAAATGCAGGAGAAAGAAAATGGGTCATGCTATCGAGGAATTCCTTTCTATGGTTGAAAAAAGTTGTAAAGAAAACCCAAGAAACGCAATCATGAAGCGAAAGCCTTGGCATTACTAGCTGTTGTTTTTGTATCCTACTTAAGCTAGTTTGATACTCCGCCAGCCGTCTTCCCCGCGTCGAATACGAGGGACAGTGGCTGTGCCATATCAGCCTTGCCTATCGTCGATGGAATGTCGAAACATCGCTGGCATCATGAGTTTCTACCTTTCATGAATCCTTGTCTGCGTTCTTGACTTCGCCGTCGCGTACAAGTGACGAGCACTAGGACTACAAGATGGATAAGGCTTCGAACCCCTCTTCGTCGAAACGGCGTTTCTTTCTCCCAATCCGTGAAAAGATATCTTCGGTTAAAAGACAGCCTTCCACGAGCTCGAGCTCGCCTTCCAAAGATGAGGGCTCATGGCCCAAGACGATACCACTCCTGCCAGATGGCCAAATGCAGGCGCTTGTCTATCACCATGAGATAAACTCCATGGTCAGCGGCAAAATGTTCTGCTGGACATATATCTCCAAGGGGCTTGAGAAACTCGGCCAGAAAGAGGTGATTTTTACTGTGCGACGGCGGGAAAAGTCTGAGGCTACTACTAACTTTCCTCCGGGTCCACTGGAATGGTTCTCGATTCTGTATTCGCTTGCTCAAAATGGACAGATCGTTGATGAATTCCATCAGACTAGATTTGAGTCATCGCCGTTACTCGATCGCTTGGATGTTCGGCTCATTATTTACTACCCACCATTAGAGCTTCAGAACGTGCCACTCTCTATCGTTCCGCGGGACAGACTACAGGCTATTCCTTTAACGGCCTCCGAGGCCCAGGTCGCGCAGTCCTACGGCGTTATGCGTGTCATCTCGCATCTTGGCTCCTCCGAACGATATTTTCCCGTGATGCCATGGATAGACCGTGATCGGAGAGACTGTGTAGCAGTCTGGCAGATGAAGGGCTCCCTCAGGGACCAACTCCCCATGCTTAGTTTCTTGGGGGTCAGCTGTGTCAAGAGAAACACTGCCATAAGCGTCTATATCCCACGCAACGCAGAGCCTGAAATAGCAGCCGAAGTAAAATCCTCGTCGGCATCTACTGTTCTTTCACTGGATTGTTTCCCTTACAAACATTCTGACTCAGGTATGGTGTGGCATCAGGGTATTACCCCATCGCCTCGGGCTTATGGGACTGGCGCCTCATGTATAAGCCTCGGGTTTATTATATTCTGCCCACAGCAGGACCTTAATGAGCTGCGGCTAATGGAGGACGGTGTATCTTGTAAGGATACCAATTCGTCACCCAATGAGGCCTGAATTGAACATGCCTCTTCAAGAAGTCGTTCAACCATTTCTTTTCGCTAACGAGTATAGTACTTCTTACCGACTCGACTTTTCTGGAAATCCGCAAAGCATTTATGCAACACACGCCCCTTCAACTTACCTTTGGCAATCTACAAGTTTCCCTACAATTTGAATCTCATGAATCTCAGCCCCAAGAAAGCCATAAAGCCTGGTCCGAGAGCGGTACTCGATTGCTTGCGTTTGACGGACGTCCTCCTCAATGGGCATTGGCGCTTGGAGGCGATCGCGCGCCAGCTCTAAATCAGCCCATTCGTATCCCATTCGAACCGTTTTCTCCAGCACAATGTCTTTTCAATCTCCGTCCGAATACTCAATTAGAGCAATCATCAGATAATATCATAAAGCGACCGGGATCGACGAAAATATCTCTTCATAAACTGAAGATAGACAAGGAGAAGGGATGCGATAAGTGTGATATACTGTACCGTGCGATCAAAGAGTATCTACCATTTGCAAACCAAGAACACGATGTGCTTCTACAATTCACCCCCAAGAAAGCCGGGCTTGTTTGCGCCGTGCATTCTCAGAGGGGTCTTGCACTTATTCTGGACTTTTCCACTCGTCAAGGTATGCCCATCAAGTTGATCGTTTTTATCTCGTTATAAATTAATCTATACCCAAAATTGAGCTAACTATGTCTGAAGACAAGTGCCATTGGCTCACACCATCCAATACCTTAGCTGAATCGCCCGAGATCTCCGTCGATCGTCTAGCAGAGGTTCAACAATGGATGAACTCATGTCGGAGTACTCACACAGCATGTTCAAGAGAAGACCAACTCGAGCCACGAATGCGTTTCCTTGATATAGGCCCGTCGCGTGTTCGCCTGTGTAATTCCAAAATACCAGGAGAGCCATACGGCACCTTAAGCCATTGTTGGATGTTTCCCAACGAGATCGTGACGACAAACAAAAATTTCCATGAGTATGCAGCATTTGGTCTGGAAATATCGAAGTTACCCCGGCAAGCACAGACTGCCATACAAATCTTCAGATCGTTAGGAATTCGCTATCTTTGGGTAGATTCTTTTTGTATCCTTCAGGATGATGATGAGGATTGGAGAACACATACTGAAAGAACTGCGGATATATACAAGGCCTCCGATCTCACGATAGCCGCCTCGAGCAATGTGGTTTGTGCCGAAGGGTGTTTCATGAATGAAGAGTCTAGATACCCCGTTAAAAAATTACGTTGGGCTTCTATCGGTGGTCCAGGATCTTATGTTGTGGAGGCTGGGTATAGTTCCATACATACTCCATTCTACGAGGGTATGCAGCGAGAGGAACATCAGACCATGCTGCATCGCGCCTCTTCTGTTCATCAGGAGCGACAATATAGTCGTCGCACTCTCTATTTGGGTGCTGATGAAGTGGTGTACAAATGCCGTGAATCATGCCGATGCGAATGTGGGTTTGAGGTAACATACTAAGCCATCTACGCTAGTTAGTTCGAATTTACAGGAATTGGTTCTCGAGTTGGTCTAGGACTGAAAAGACTGTGTAAATTAGGGCTCAAAGGCCATGAAACGGGATGGTGTCTTGATCAATGCAACTCCAGGCATCGTCTACGCGGTATCGAACAAAGAATGCGGGGAAATGAGGAGTTCTTGTTTTTGTAATCGGGAATAGTAAGCACCTGCTTATTGAGTCTAACTTTGGAAAGTTTGGCTGGACAATTAAACGAGTATCTATCTATTGGTTTATTTAATTATGGAACGCTGTTCACTGTGGGCACTCACGTCCAAATCAATCGCAATTGGCAAATTGGCTGTGCCTAATTTGCCCCGGTGAATGATGCTGATGATACTCCGTACACGGTGCTCTTTCCCCTGTATATCCTTGCTGTATATCTTGAGTGCTTTACCCCTGCAATAAAATGGGTTGAATAATAATTTTTTTTGATATTCAGGGGAATTCAATGGGATCTTCAATTTTGATAAACCGTTTGGCCCACTGTTGATGTACATTACGACCACTGAGCCGTGTGCTCGGAGGATACGCGGGGGGAGGCAATTAACCTTGGAGTCGACACATCTGCATCGCCCCGTCGCGAGACTACATCGCCCGTTTACAATTATACATAGTACAGTGGTTGTCGAATTCATTCGATCTTCAAACCTTGGAAGGGGATATGCACGGCACGAACGGGATAATTCCTGCGTGTCTGCGCCTTCGTGGTGAGGGTGCCAGTATGTGGCCGATGCTGAGTGGCGGTGTATTCAATTATCGATCAAACGATCAAAAGATGGCTGATGCCTTGGGGATATTGTCTCGAGATGAATTTTGGGGGTTTCTTGGCTCAGTGAATTCTTGCATTCCACATGGCCAGTTCTACATAGTACATAGTACAGAACATGCTAAATATCAAGACCATCGGTTTTGTCTGAGTTGTACACATGTTTCAGATTGATCATTTTATGGCCCTCGGGGAGCGCGGAGCTCCACTGTTAGTGACTGGGGCCACTAAGACAAGCAATGTGTTCGTCTCGAGTGAACATGTTTTGTTCAAGAGGAAATTCTCCGTTGGATGATTTGATACAACCAAAAAAAAATAGATGGGATGATACGTTGGGAGTATGGACCCCGAGTACAGTATATACAGTATGTATCCATTCATCCGGAGAATCTGTAGTCAGCACAATTCGACGCATCTATTTCATATGCGATCAGAGTGCATCGTAGCTGAGCCTTTAAGCCCGAAACAGAAGGATTTGTAGGCTAGTTTGAGGCGATGGCGATCCTCCTCCACACTCGAAATAGTGAGATTCCCACAACACACCGGACGTCACCCGGGTCCTTTTCTCAACTTGAGGCTTGCAAACGACCATGTGTCACTTTGGACAAACACTTTCCGTGCGGTGGATTCACCAAGGGAATACTGGCGAGGGCCAGCCCTCGAAAAGAATGCCTCCCCAGCAAGACATAACCCCTAAACTTACCACTTTCAGGGTTCAGGAGAGGGGGTTCGACCCACTGGTATACAGCCACCCTCGTAATTCACAGTGGCACGGCTCCGTCGAAGGAGAAAAGGGTACAGTAAGAGAGGCAGGGCCTCGACTTATACGGTACGGAGTAAGCCGCAGATACTTCCCGTACGCCAGAATGTCCGTGAAAGGTGCATATGAGCCCTCAATTGGACGAGGTTTTACCAGCTGAGAAACACCAAAATCAAGCCACGCTCCACACCGCGGCCCAGCGAAAATCGCCACTGCCAGGGCTTCCAGATGGATTTTATGGATTCATTCTCTCCATTCGCTTTACCTAAAGGGTTGTTAGTGTTTTCTAGGGGCATGTAAGGCCCGCCCGATCATCTTTTGATCCCTCGCAGTTGTGCCTGAAACTAGCGACCGGATGAGTATCCTTGCCAATTAGGGCAAACTTTCGTTCTTGTGGGTGGAGGTTAGTCTGTTTCATCTTCTGCAACGCAAGGCTTTGCTGGGTTCTTGAGGACCCGTTCGGTGGTCCCCGTACAACGCATGTTCCTGAATAGCCATACTCAATGTAGTAATCATTGTGTGGTAATTGTGGTAATGTCAGTGAAGAAGGGTAGGATTGACCGAGCTCCGGCCATGTGAGAGCGAGGAGTTTATATACCGCACACCGCGGTTTTTCCCTTTCGCTCTTTTTTTCTTCTTTCTTTCTTTCTTCAAGCAAGCCTTCTCACTCATTTTTGTGCTGGACACTCTTTTTTTTTGCAGCAAAAATGCAATTCCTTCCTTTTATCATTGCTGCTGGCAGCCTCCCCCTCATTTCTGGGGCTCCAGTCGCATCCAATCTCTACAGCGTGTCTGCAGATGCTGAATCCACTCACTCTCTTAGTGGACGTAGCACCAATTTGTATGCCGGTATCTTTGGTGGTGATGGTCTTTTGTCGCAGGGCTGGCCCTCAATCGAAAACTGGATCGCCGACTTTGACGATATGTGGGATAGCAACCTGGATGTGTTGAGATCGAGTTGCAAATCCCAAGGTTGGGGTGATGACAACACTGAAGAGGAAATCGGTCACATCAGAAAGGCAATTCAGCAGGTCTCGAGCGATAGCAATGTTGATTCTCGTTTCATCATGGCTATTATGATGCAGGAGAGCAATGGCTGTGTCCGTGTCAAGTCCACCAATGGCGGTTACAACAACCCTGGTCTCATGCAGAGTCACGAAGGCTCTCACACTTGCAATGACGGCACTCCTACTTTCCCTTGCCCTTATGAGACTATCCACGGAATGATCAACGATGGAACCACCGGTCCTGCTGGTCTTCAGTATTGCTTGAAGCAGGAGGGTGGCGATGACTCGACCACTTACTACAAGGCCGCCCGAGTCTATAACTCCGGTCATGTCGATGGCTCTGGCAACCTGGGACTCGGTGGTGCAACTGCCTGCTATGCTTCGGATATCGCCAATCGTCTCCTTGGTTGGGGAAGCGGCCCTAGCAAGTGCAACGCGAACGAAATTGGCAGCATGAGTTCCAGCCAGTGGGATGGACAAACCGACTCTGGCTCCGGCAGCTCTGGTAGCTCCGGCAGCTCTGGATCATCCTCCTCCTCTAACTCCATTCCCGCGGCCACCGAGACTTTCGCTCCCTCCACTGTCGCTCCCTCCGTTCCTCAAGCAACTCAGACTACAACCGAGTCTACTCCCACGGCTGCGCCTACAACCACCCAGGCTCCCACTCCTGTCGTCACTGTCACTCCTGCTCCTACGGTTGTGCCTTCATCGGCCCCGGTACCCGCTCCCTCATCTAGCTTGGCCCCTGGAGGCAACTATGGAAAATATCCCTATGCCTCCAAGTCCTGTCAGCAATACTACACCGTCGAGGCAAACGATTATTGCCGCAAAATTGAAGTCCAATACGGAATCACCGCAACAGAGTTCCAAAGCCTCAACCCAGGCTTGGACAACACATGTTCCAATCTTTGGAAGGGTTACCAATATTGTGTCAAGGCTTAAAAAGCCAATTACACATCCAAGCTCTTTGCATCTTCACAGCATTTTCACTATTCTTCGTTGGTCTTCATGGCCCCCTTTTTTCATTCGAAGCGCTTTCAATACCCTTGAAACAGCCTATTTATCTTAAGCCTCATTTCATTCACTGGCAGCGCCATGTGATATGAACTAAGCGTAAGAGCATTTCTCAGCACAAAAATTTGTCTTTTTAAGTCTTTGACAGACAGTTGGCTGCATTCATTACCACATACTCCATCTTCGAACCTCGGCCTAGACTGGTTCTAGTCCGAGTTCGTGAGATCCGAGTTGGTGAGCCGACATGATTGACGATCTCTTTACTTTTTTTTCCAACTTTTTTTGATACCATACCATTCTTCATATCTGCAGACTCGCAATGGAAACATTCTTATCTTTCGTTTCCATCTTCTCTCCTATTATACTGACTCCATCTGTGCATCGTAACCAGATTGATATTTCGCCCCCAAATATCTAAATCCCCGCGACGTCGGTCTTTCGATAAAGTTGCAGCGCTCATCTTGACTAGTAGACGCTAATGACCCCTGCATCACGCCCTAGCAGGGATCTCAGTTTGGCTCCACCGGGTCTAACGGCGTCGCCTGTCTTCGATCTTTGCACGTCAGTGTACAGTACAGACTCTCCCTCGATCATCCATGTAGAATAACACTTTTATAAATCAGATAGCCGATACTCCCACTATCATCTTGGCGAAAGTGAAGCTGAGCAACCTGGGCACTACGTTATTGGCATGAATTACTTCCCAGTCTTTGCCCTCGGGCGGAGCAAGCTAACCGTAGTACCTAAGTCGTGTGTTATTGCCTCTGCAATGGAAATTTTACCCTATGGTTTGGATTCCTTGCTACCAAGCGCCGCATAGTATAGCACGCCCTTGGAGAGTTGTCTATTTTCACTTCTCGCATATTATGTTTACATTCACACTTCTCCAAGGCTGCTCTCCTCCGATTCCGTGACAGGCCTGGATCGCACTCCTGGGTATCTTCTATCAGAGCTCGATATATCTGTACCTTTCAAGGTTGTGTATCGGTAAATCTCCATCTTGCTATCTGTTTCCATTCCAACTCGCCGGTCCGCCTGGCCAATATACTCTGCGAAGAATTCATCGACGCTCTTAGCTCCAATCTTCAAGCTTTCCTCCTCAAACCTATCTGCTACCAGTCCAGTTATACCGAGACTGGCTTGTATATTCCTAGCATCTTCGAATCTTGCGGCCCAGATCGCGAGTGCCGTGAATGATAATCCAACCAGAACAAAGAGAAAGGATACTGCGACAAGCGCAATGAGAGGAGCTAGTGGAATCCTTGCAACCAGTGTTGTATTCCGGTTTCGGGTGGCCAGAGCGGGTCTTTTCTCGATTCCCTGTGCACCCATAGCCATACTGACCTTGCTGAAAGATAGAGCCACTTGGTTTGCAAATTCTTGGCTGGTGTTAGCCGTCACTAGGGCGGCTGTCATAGCTTGCTTCACACTCAGACTCCAGTTTGTCCAGTCATTCGAAGTAGTTGACTGCCAGATGTTACTGACAGAAGTATTGCTAGGTCGAGCGTCGAAGCGAGTGATATCGCCATCAACATGATCATACTCGATGTCATAGATAGTACTTCTGCAACCAAGGACAAATGTTTCAATTCCATTTAGAGCCTGTACGAAGTCAGGATTGCTGGTCCCCCCGGGCACTGAGCTGAATCCTGAGCCCTCGCCTGAAGCAAGCGCAAAGTAAAAAGGGTTGCTTGTTCCTTTGTTCGGACCGTCAGAGTAATCTAATACTGATTTCGACATCTTTTCATCGGTGAAGAATGCTTGGTGTAAACTTGCATCAGTGATATGTCCATTAAATGCGGCGGAGCAGTTATATCGGACGGTTGGTGCAACAGACTCGAGGTTACAGCGCTGCGAGATGAGAGAACATGAGGTGTGAGCGCCGTAAGTGTGCGCGGTAAAATCATGATTGTCATTTAATTCTTCAGATGGAATGCCAAAGTATGCAAATTTCTTTCCATGGGACTCGGATGCTGTATGCGTATACACGGAGGTATTGGGTGAAAGATTGTTCATAACTTGTAATGTGACGGGTGGATCTCGGAGAAAAGCGCTTCTCCCAAATATCATGCTGCAAGTACGTGCAACACCATTGTCAAATTCAGACTGTGCAGCAACAGAATTGTTGCCCCGCAAGCACTGTGGAATAAGACCGAAGCTATATCCCATCGGGTTGGGAATGGGTGAAACTTGGGTAAATGGAACTGTTGTGGTAGTTAGATGGAGCCAAGTGTCCGCGGCCGATATCAAAGCACTAAATTGAGGAATATTAATCTTCAGATTTCCCTTGGAGCAATCATTTACTGTAATTTGCCAGAAGTATGGCTTGCTAGTGGCGAGTGCTATGACTTACCCAAGAACAGTAGCAAGGACTGCAATATTAGAGACTTTCACGAGTATTGGCGTTTGTGGTTTTCTTGTCTTTCCCCAAGAGATAACATATACCATCCAGAACCAAATTGCAGCAAGAGCACTCCCGTCAAGGAATTTTAACGTCAATCCAAACTGATACGGAGTCGGTAGATAGTCTGTACGGCCATTGCGGATAGTATTAGATAGCTGGCGCGCGATCGGAAATGAAGCCAGGGCCATTATAAAACCGGTCAACATTGGCGCAAGAGAGCTTGCCCACGAGGTAACAAAGAGAATGACGCTGGAGTTCAGATCGACGTAAATGACATTATTTTCATCTTTGAGTTCCAAAGAGGAGGAGCGAAGGTTTTCGAAGGGAACATCATCGTGGGTAACGCGGTATTTGAATACCATCACCAGGAAGGCGACAGTAAGAGCGGTTACAGGGAGCGTAACCAGTGACCAACTGGTAGCTATATTGGCCCAATGGCTTGTGACTCCCTTGGAAGGATGCCGATTCGTCTTCTCTTTTTCTTGTGATTGGGGTAAGTCATCCTTGACTGCAACTGTGATGGTTTGCGGCATAGTCGTACCAGTGGTGAGTGGAAGAAATTAGTATGATGTCGCCAGGGGACATGCTCTTATAATACCGTGCTCACAGATACTAAAATTGATCAACGACGCTATCATTTTAGCATGATAGGTCGGTGTTTCGGATTCTGTTTCGGCGGCTAAGTCCCTGCATTGAGGCAAATGTAGTGCGCTGCGGGCCAAAAGCCCGCTGCATATCATCCATTTACGGTCCTCTTTAGGCGTATCTACCAGTAAAATTCAGCGATGCGCCGCTGTGTTGCCGCCAGGATACCGCATGTACCGTGCATAGCTTAAAGAGTCTTCCCCTTAAGTATAGTGGGGGCGGAAATCCTTGGGCGCTTAGAGAGGTTCTTTTATTCGCCCCGAACCCTGCAAGATGCAGTGCGCGAGGGAGATTGCCGGGAAACCAAGATTTTTCAAGGAATGAGTTCGCGATTTACTCGTACGTATAATCAAATTACCCTCGTATGACCACAGCAGGCAGATGATGATAGATAGTTCCAATGGTCCTGCAGTTGACTCTAATCTTGTAATCTGATAAGATGTTTTGAATTGAATGATCTTCAATTCAATTCCATCTGTAAGATAGTTAGCCGCCGTGATGGCCAGGGGGCTACCAATCTTGATGACTCACAACTAAAAAACGCAGAACAACCCCAATAGCTGATCACTACTTCTTTATAGCATTTTGTACCCCCGCATAATAAGCACTCTACCATTACTGTATAGTCAAAGTTAAAGCTGTGTCTCGGGAAATTTCCAGCTCCATTGAGTGCCTCCCTCGGTGGCTCTTTATTTTGACCTACCTTTTGTCATCAAGCTTGGAGTCTGGCACAAGTAGATGTATATTTAGGCCGTTGATAGGTATGAATCGTGTCAGTTAATTTACTCCCCCCTGAAAATTATTGGGCGAACACGATGACGCTTAGGAATGAGACGACCTACGCAAACAACGCTCTACCAAGGCCATCATAAATCTAGGCCGAAGCCGTGAGCGAGGCTTCAGGAGCTCGAGGTCTTCCATATCAATATATTTTAACTTCAACTAAACGGCACATATGAGATACTAGTACTGCCTCTAATAGCAGTCTCCAAGTCTATGCTAACATGCGATATGATGTGTGCTAGTACTACTTCGCGTACTACCACTGGAAGGAACTTCCACAATCCGTAATGATGTGGTCTGAACAGCCATTTCATATAATAATAATTGTACTGATATAAAACATTGCAAGGTTCGAGTTGTTATTGTGCATGTTGCTCGAAATATAAGGTCAAAGTACTAAAAGGTGCGCTCTCTCAAATTGATACTTTATTGCTTTTGTGGATGACGCTGTGCCTAACAAATGATCGATTTTTTGATTTTACGTTGGAGAGGCATTTATGAAGTTTCTTAGGGCAGGGCTGGGGTCTTAGTAGACTGTAGTTAATATTCGCCGTAAGAAGGATCACTTAACCCCAAAGTTTCCCAAAAGATTGCTCCCACACTATGTAGAGGGGACCATGTATTTTAAGCCGCTAAGAGTTCTCATTGGACTCGTCTTGAGATGTGATTGACATTCACACTATCAGATTGTCCAATTGCTGACGGCGCTAGGGTGCCAAGCTCCTAGCTGCAGGGGAAAGACGCTCCGGGATACGCGGCTGGCCTCAAGGAGATCGATTAAGCTTGAAGTAGATTGTATAATCTTCAAGATTCATTTGGTTTGACAGAAATACCGGGCCACCCAAGAACGATGTCGGCTGATCCATGGAAGTTCGCTCAGTCACGGCGGACACCCCGCGGACATTGGCCGACGTGACGTCACCGGCCTGGTAAGGGACTGCAGCCACGCTTGGACAACTCAACGGTTTGTCACTAGTGCTGGCACTAGCGCAGTCGGTGGCTCGTATTAGAACTGGATAATTGATCATACATATTCAAAGGGCATCTTTCGCAGGATTTCTCGGAGATTCAAGGATCGACAGAGTAAGCCGAGTCGAGAGTCGGTGAGGCCCGGACAACCGGAGAATTTGACCAGACAAGGGCTGGCATTCCATGGACAGCCGGGGCGGGCTTTGGATGGTTCTCAGTAGACATTGGACTAAGTGATCACGACGGACGTATTGATTTGCATAGATTCAGAGAGGGGTCACCCCTGAGCGCTCATTTGGAGAGACAATCAAGGTTTTCGGATGGAGGAATGCCGCATCCTTCGAACCAGCGTTGGGGATGGCGGGGGATTGCGGATTCAGACATGCATAGTACATGATCAGAGAGGAACGAATGGAATGAACCTGATTGACAAGAGGACGAAGAGAGAGAAATGGAGAAGGTGAGAAAAGGAGAGAAGACGCGAATATCAACTTTATTCTATATAGTCGTTCATAGAATGATGTGTACATAAAAATAATGAATCCCCAAAAAGGAAGAAGCGAAGCTGGTCGCTCCTTCCCCACGAACAGAAAAAAAAATAATTAAAAGGAACGCGCCTTCCGATCGCGGCAAATTGGCACGAGCCTCCGCACGTCAACCTCTTCTTTCCTCCACTTTTTCTCTCTTTCACTTCTTCGTTCAACCTCGCCGTCTACGATTTCTTGACTGTGTCGCTTTCTTACTCGCCTCTTCACCCCCTCGTCGACTCCGTCCCGATCCGCTACGGTCAGTCTAGGACACTCCGGTCTCTGCTGTCACAGGTCTGCCCCGGGTTTACCCCGGATTCGTCTGAAACCCCTTCGGAAGACAATGGCCATCCCTTCTCGACCTCCAACGTCTCTATCCGAGACTATGCTCTAATAATATCCACGGACCTTCATTGTCTTTCGGTAAATCCCTCACGCTTCTCGCGCTGGGTCTTGGCGCACCAGTTGTCAAGATGCAAAGTCGCCGGCCCGCTACCTTGGGTGTATCGATCACCTTCTTCGTGATCGCCAGTATTTTTGTCGCTTTACGATTCGTCTCACGCATCTTTGTCGTCAGGAGAGTTGGGTTACACGACTATTTGATGTTGTTCGCATGGGTATGTCGAGTCCTGGTCCCTGCATCTTCCCGTGCGCGTGGCGCCAGCTGGATCGGTTCGCGGGAGGAAGAAAAATTCGGTTCATACGCACGGAACATCACATTTTCGATAACTAACGGATGCCCAGTTGATTGATTTTGGATTTTCGTTCGCCTTGTTCTATGCGACCAAAAACGGACTCGGTCTTCACTCAGATGACATCCCTGAGGACAATCAAGGCGCCCTCAGCAAAGCCAACTATGCATTCACCGTCTTATATGTCAGTCGCTAGAGGATCACTATCATGATATTATTGAAAGAAAGCTGACGAAGCTCTCAGAACCCTGCTCTTATGGCTGTCAAAACCTCGATCCTCGTCTTCTATCTAACCTTGACACGCAATCAAAAGGTCTTTCGATGGGCTAACTATGTCACTCTCTTCGTGGTCAATGCCGCGGGGTTTGCATTGACAATGATCAATGTATTTCAATGTCGCCCTGTTTCCGCAGCTTTCTTCTCTACGGTTCCTCCAGGCGCAACATGCACCGATATTGTGACGCTCTACCTGTCCTCATCTCCCGTCAACATCATCACAGACTTGGCTATACTGTTCCTCCCAATGCCGATATTGACAGAAATGCGCCTTCCATTCAAACAAAAAGCAATCTTGGTCATCACTTTTAGCTTCGGCTTCTTTGTAGCGGTGGTTGATGTGATCCGGATTGCTTTTCTTCAGCGAGCGGCGACCTCACGACAAGCTGCTCTATCATCAATTCACATTCAAAACTCCGGAGGCTCGGACTTCAGCTGTAAGTGTCTTTTTATCTCCTTCGGTCTCGGTATTACCTCTCTAACCATCTCCACTAGGGTATGCGTCCCTTTCCTTCATGTGGTCAGTGGTCGAAGTCAACGTTTCGATAATGTGCGGTTGCGTTCCGAGCCTTAAGCCCCTAGTGGCTCGTCTTTTGCCGAAATTGATCAGGGACACCAATGATCCATATACAAGCCCCAACAACAAATATGCCACTGCGGAGAACCCGGTGCCCATCCCCCAGCCAGCTGTCATTCCAGGGTCTGACGGGCCATCACACTTTCCATCGCTTGCAGATAGCAATTCGAGCAAGCCGTCAGAGCCGAAGAGTGGAAAAGATACCAGTCGGAGGGACTCCGATGAGCCAATGGGTCTGTTGGACTTTCTGGGTCACCCAGGCACCGGGCTTCAGGACGCTGAAGCCAACACTCATACGACTGCCACTGGATCATACCCACCCACCATCACTTTCTTCGATTTTGTCAACATGAAGAACCCGGAAAGCATGCTGAAGCTGAACAACAAAGAATCCATTGCTCCGATTGCGCTGACTACTCTTCTTTTCTTCCTGTGGGGCTTCGCGTACGGTTTGCTTGACATTCTCAATTCGCAATTCCAGACGATTGTTCATCTCGATTCTTGGCATTCGCTTGGTCTTCATGGGGCTTATTTTGGAGGCTACGTTGTCGGTCCACTCTTAGTTGGCCAGCCAGTGTTGAAGATCTGGGGCTTCAAGTCTACGTTTATCACCGGCCTTTGTATATACGCGTGTGGTACACTTGTCTTCTGGCCATCTGCCGTTCTCACGTCAACTGCCGCGTTTACGGTTTCAAATTTCATCGTTGGATTCGGCTTAGCAGTGTTGGAGACTGCAGCAAACCCTTTTATCGCTCTTTGTGGTCCGCTTGAGAACTCAGAGATACGGCTCAATATCTCCCAGGGAGTTCAGGCCGTGGGCAGTGTTCTTTCTCCACTTTTGGCCAAGAAGGTTCTCTTCAAAAGTGTGAACGACGTTGCCTCCCTGGTAGACGTCCAATGGACCTACCTTGGTATAGCTTTCTTCGACGTTCTTCTCGCAGTCGCCTTCTACTATCTCCCCATCCCCGAGGCCTCTGACGAAGATCTCGAAGAGCTAGCTAACCGCCGCCAAGAGGATAATATGACCAAGGTTCTCGGCGTTCCAGTTGTTTGGCTCACCCTGGGTTTGGGCATTTGGTCTCAGTTCTTCTACGTTGCTGGCCAGGAAGTGCTTGCAACTAGTCTGAAACGCTTCACGGATGCCTCGAGTGAAAGCTCCTCCTTGGGAGCATTCGAATTTCTCACGATTGGCCACAGTGTCTTTGCCGTTGGTCGTTTCCTTGCTGCATTTGCCCAATGGTTCCTCAAGCCCCGCTGGATTTTGATGGTATCCTACATAGGGATGATTGTTTGCTCTGTATTATGCATGAATACCGAGGGCAACACGGCGATCTCTATGGCCATGTTACTATACCTTTTTGAAAGTGGCGTGTTCAGCATCATTTTTGCCATATCCCTTCGAGGCACGGCTCGGCATACTAAGACGGCAGCCGTGCTCTTGACGATGGCTGTTAGTGGCGGAACTTTCTTCCCTTTTGCTGAGTACCGTGCCTATCTTAACCACGGCGCGCAGTATTCTTTCTGTGTTGCTGTTGCCCTCTTTGCGGCCGGTGCCATCTTCCCCATCTATCTCAACATCATTCCAGCGGTCAAAAAACAGGTCGATCCAGTTCCCAACGAGTATCTCCGGCGTCATCATCGTCGCCGCAGTCGCGCTCCTGCCGCTTTACACCGAGAGAAACAAAACCCTTCCACTGGTGGTGTCCTATCAAGGAGGCGCAGCTTGGTCTCCGATCCAGATATGTTACCCGACTTGCCCTTCCCGGATGAAAGTCATCAAGTGCCTCCGGTGCCTAGTGCGCATGACTCGAAGTCGAACTCTTAGCAGATGGCCTAGATAAAAACGAAGTGAGAGTACAGTTAGCTTTATCTAATCTGACTCAACCCTGTCGACAAGTCACTACCCTAGGGGCCTCGGGGTCTTTGCGGCATTTGCTCACATCTATTTGCTTTGTCCTAGCATATTTTCGTGTCCTTTTTGATTTCTTTTTGTTTTACTTTTCTTTTCTTTTTTGATATGCCTTGATGAATGATACCCACACGCATACTTTTGCTGGCTTATCTGGGGTGGTGTTTTTGGCTCTATTGACATCATTCGCTGTCAATTTGTTTTGAAGTTGCATTTAGCACTGGCGTTGGTTGGCTATATTTCAAAGGACCCTCACTCCATCTATGTTAATCTTACCCTTGTATAAAAGTCTTTCGTTGCCATTGGCTTTCTTTTCTGACTCCCAACTAGTGCTATACTAAGTAATCAGCCTTGAGAAACTACCTACTAGTGGGACTACCTAGACGCCGTGTCTAGGGTGTATTGGCTATATTCTGTCTTCCAAGGTTTTGAAGGAACGCCCGAAGCGACATTTAACGTCAGACACTAATTCGGATCTAATTCTCACACTCCGTGGGTGTATTCCCTGCTGCCAGTACAGAGTAGCCAACAACGGGGATAGCATACGGACAACTTGCATCCCACTACACTATTCTTTGAGTTTATTCAATTCAATAAATAATATCTACTAATGATCTAGCCTAGACTAACTAGTAAGTTCTAAGTTTCAATGACTATATCAATAGACCTCAATAAATGTGATTTTCTGTCTTGTAATTTCACGCTCATACATACCATGATAACCCATAACGCCTTTTCATTCCCTCTTAGCGTTCAGGATCTTTGGTTCTTCTATCCTGTTCAGAACTAGTCCCGATTCAGTACCAAGGAAGAGAACATGTATCGTATTATTTGAGATTCCGCGACTGCCGATCGGTTAGAGATACAGGTCCTTTGGATACACCCGATCTCATTATTTACGTACAGATCTCCAGAACCATGGTACTTCTTTCATCACAGATCGGAGTCTGAAACAACTCCACCAGACTGGACGTCATGTATCATGCATCTTCGAACGAGATATCTTGTACCGGTTCGGCCAAGCCCTATGTTCACTCCACTTAGGGCTCTGCTCATTTCCCGAACCAAACCTGATATTACTTTGGGATTCTCAGGAACGAACGGTCATCTGATGAAGACAATAGATGAACAAAGATTTTTCACTCCACAGTCTCTTTACGGAAATAGTCCCCGGTGCTGTTTGTTTGGCAGATACCGGCGTACCAGAAAATAAGGTCGATCTGTGGAGGACCGATGTCAATACAATTACTTGAAGTGGGCATGGTACAGTTAGACTAACATATTATCAGTTAGGTAGTTCATCACTCGCGTGAATAATTATGTATAGGAGTAAGCTTAAATATAATGCGTTTGAGTTACTTCCAATGTCATGGTGTCGGGATACGTGAAGGCCATCAGATCCCGATCCCGAGATGCTGGCTACATTCAATCCCGAGTCCACTGATATGCATTTGCACGGGATTCTTGCTGTGCCGAACTATGGTACATAGCCCGAGATCTGTTTCATAAAATATTCCTTTACAATACTCATCCGCCCACAAACAAAATGTATAAACACCAACTTCATTCTAGACCTCCGTACTCAGCAAATCCCTCCAGAAGCGATTTGGGAATCGCGCGAACATAGATCCTCCGAGGGAGTCCGAATACGAGAGGAAAGCGGACAAATTCCGACCGTGCATTTTAGGGAGTCGATCATGACAAAAAAAAAAAAAAAAAAAAAAGAAAGGGGGCGGAATTAAAAAAGGGGAGA